>ERZ779851.33-NODE-33-length-125371-cov-25.695873_pt1 | contig 125371 bp, 101 predicted proteins | sample MGYA00511094_ERZ779851 | MGnify/ENA primary metagenome ERZ779851 (study PRJEB29588, sample SAMEA2155512) | human gut metagenome | biome: human gut; feature: human-associated habitat; material: faeces | place: Denmark | collected 2008/2010 ...
CCTTAGTAACTACTTCCTATTTTTATTTTTGACCAAAACGTTTAGGACAACATTGAAAAATAGCACAAAAAAACCTAAACAGACGGCACTCCTGTATTTTTGGCACGGATATTGCACACATATATAGGATTGTCGTGTTCACGCATTCTTCAATGCGCTTTTTCAATGCGCTTTTTCACGAGGACACGGCCTCCCGGCGAGTGATGTCAGCATCGCACGCCATCTCAGAACATCATCACCAAATCCAATCAATGGAGAATAAGTTTTCAAAGGAAATACACGAAATAATCAAGCAAAGCACACAACTGGCCACGCGTCACAATGTCAAAACATTGCGGCCGGAATTTTTATTACTTGCCATGGGCGATGAAGCCAATTGCGGCTATAGGTTGCTGACCGGGGTGAGCGATGACGCCACTGTGCGCAGACTATTTGACAACCTTGATGACGGACTTTACGACCTGGACGACAATGGGGACGGCCAATTCAGCGTGAGCACATTGACCAACCGTATAGTCAAGCTCAGCACCTTGGAAGCCCGTATATTGCACGATGATACCATCGACTGCCGGCACTTGATGCTGGCCATGTTCCACAATTGCGAAATAAGCGGAATGGAATTCCTTAAGCCTTTCATACTTGCGGGCATAACTTATGACCGCCTTTTTGCCGAGGCTTCGAATGGCAACGGCACCACGCAGACGGCCGAGACCGAACAGGCGGAGGCAGCCGTTGGCTCTTTTGGCGACACGGACGACGGCGATATAGCCGAAGCACCGGGAGAGAAACCGCAAGGTAGCAATAGCCCGTCTCGCGGCTCGCACAAGTCTGCCAAGGGAGCGGCATCGGACACACCGATGTTGGACAAGTTCGGACACGACATGACACGCGCCGCCGCCGAAGACAAACTCGACCCGGTGGTCGGTCGCGAAACCGAGATAGAACGTCTTGCACAAATCCTAAGCCGACGCAAGAAGAACAACCCCGTACTGATAGGCGAACCCGGCGTGGGCAAAAGCGCCATCGTCGAGGGTCTGGCACTGCGCATCATACACCGCCAGGTGCCGCGCGTACTTTTTGGCAAGCGCGTAGTATCACTAGACATGGCTTCCATAGTGGCCGGCACAAAATACCGCGGCGAATTTGAGGAACGCATCAAGAACATTCTTGACGAACTGGCCAAAAACCCGGACGTCATACTATTTATTGATGAGATACACACCATTGTCGGCGCCGGCAACGCACAAGGCTCCATGGATGCAGCCAATATGCTCAAACCGGCTCTGGCTCGCGGCGAGATACAGTGCATCGGGGCCACAACACTGGACGAATACCGCAAAAACATCGAAAAGGACGGAGCCCTCGAACGACGCTTCCAAAAGGTAATGGTCGAGCCGACCACGATTGCCGAAACGCTCGAAATACTCAACAACATCAAGGAAAAATACGAGCAGCATCACAATGTCGTCTACACGCCCGAGGCTCTTGAAGCCTGCGTTAGCCTCACCGATAGGTATATCAGCGACCGCAATTTCCCGGACAAAGCCATAGACGCCATGGACGAGGCAGGCTCACGCGTACACATCACCAATATCAAGGTCCCGGAAAAGATTGAGGCCTTGGAGCACGAAATCGAAGACGCCACCGCAAAGAAACTCGAAGCAGCACGCGCCCAGGACTTTGAACGTGCGGCTACATTCCGCGACAAGGCACAACACCTAACCGACCAACTCGAACAGGCAAAGCAAGAATGGGAAAAAACTCTCGAACAGTCCCGCGAAACCGTGGATGCCGACCGCGTAGCCGAAGTGGTAGCCATGATGACGGGCGTCCCGGTACAGCGCATAGCCATGGCCGAGGGGCGTCGTTTGCTTGAAATGGCTCCGGCACTCAAAAAAAACATCATAGGCCAAGACTCAGCTATCGACAAAATAGTCAAGGCCATACAACGCAACCGCATAGGGCTCAAAGACCCCAACAAGCCCATAGGCTCTTTCTTGTTTCTGGGCCCCACAGGCGTAGGTAAGACTCATTTGGCCAAGTGCTTGGCAAAATACATGTTTGATTCGGCCGAAAACCTGATACGTATAGACATGAACGAGTACATGGAGAAGTTCACCGTATCACGTCTCGTGGGTGCGCCTCCAGGATACGTGGGATACGAAGAGGGCGGGCAATTGACCGAGCGCGTGCGACGCCACCCCTACTCCATCGTGCTGCTGGACGAAGTGGAGAAAGCACATCCTGACGTATTCAACCTCTTGCTGCAAGTGATGGACGAAGGTCGCCTCACCGACAGCCTTGGAAGGCACATAGATTTCAAAAATACGATAATAATAATGACCAGTAATGTCGGCTCGCGCCAACTCAAGGAATTTGGTAGCGGTGTCGGCTTTACCACAGATGATGCGTCAACCAAGGAGTACAGCCAAAGCGTCATTCGTAAAGCGCTCAACAAAACTTTCTCGCCCGAATTCCTCAACCGCGTGGACGACATCGTGATGTTCGATCAACTGGATCGCGATGCAATATTCCGCATCATCGACATCGAGTTGGCCGGATTCTACCGACGCGTAGCCGATTTGGGTTACACGCTCGAATTGACCGATGCTGCTAAAAATTACGTAGCCGACAAGGGATACGACCGACAATATGGCGCTCGACCGCTCAAGCGTGCCATACAAAAATATCTCGAGGACCCCTTGGCCGAGATGATAATATCGGCGCAAGTGATGCCTGCCAATAAGATTGTCATCGATTACGACAAAGACAACGACAGCATAACCAGCGAAATACGCTGATATGGCATAACGCACAACCCACGCTAACGATCTTGCATTCAGCCGTCGGTGTCCCATAGAAGTCTCAGCCGAGCGGCAGTACACTTTCGGCACACATCATTGTCTGCGCATCGTCCGCAAATAACGCACGTACCGGATGGTTCGATATGCCCGCCCTAAAACGCTGAAAACGCACAATGGTTTGCCCATCTGCTGATTTATGCGTACTTTTGCGTCAAAATACATATACAACGATTACATCATGCCCGACAACAGCATACATCCGGACACCAACAGCCAATTCAAAGAAGCCTTGAAACGCTGCCGCAACATCTTTGCGCGCAAGTTGCAAGACTACGGGCCATCGTGGCGTATCATGCGTCCTGCCGCACTCACCGACCAACTATTAATCAAGGCCAAACGCATACGGACACTCGAAACCACAGGTGTCAGCCGCGTCGGCGAAGGCATACTGCCCGAATTTGTAGCCTTGGTCAACTATGCCATTGTCGGCACAATACAACTGCGCCACGGATACGCCGACCACAAAGACATGTCGGTCGACGAAGCATTGGCCCTATACGATGTCACCGCCGACGAGGCATTCACACTCATGCAAGCCAAAAACCATGACTACGGCGAAGCATGGCGTATGATGCGCGTATTGTCATACACCGACCTCATACTTACAAAGATTGAACGAATCAAGGAAATTGAGGATCACGACGGGGCCACCTCCGTATCCGAAGGCATAGACGCCAACTACATGGACATACTCAATTACGCAGTATTCGCAATAATCAAACTCACCGAAACGCGCTGACCACTATGGCGGCAACCAAAACCATCTTAAATATACTGCGCCCCACAGGAATACGCACGACCGCCATCATTGTATGGGTGTTGCGAGTCATCATAGGCGCCGTCTTCATATTTTCAGGATGGGTCAAAGCCGTTGATATTTGGGGCGGCACATACAAAATCGGCGAATACCTTGGCGCGTGGCACATAGCACTGCCGGATAGTGTTATTGCACTGCTTGCCGGGGCACTGGCCATGGCCGAATTTATGGCCGGTGTCATGATACTCCTCGGATGCTTCAGGCGCATGGCTATAAGGCTCACTGCCATCTTTATGGCAGTCATGACAGCACTGACACTGTATATATGGATAGCCGACCCGGTCAAAGACTGCGGATGCTTCGGCGATGCTATCATACTATCCAACGCGGCTACTTTTTGGAAAAACATAGTCATCGATGCCATGCTCGTTGTATTATGGATAAACAACCACCGTGCCGGGGCACTTGTACACACACGACTGCAATGGTTGGCCGTCATCGCCACCGCAGCCTTTACCGGGTATATCGAGTACATCGGATACAGAATTCAACCCGTGCAAGACTTCCGCGGATTCGCACCGGGCACTATGCTGGCTCACAATGGCAACGATGATAACGTCCGTCTCGTTTATGCCAAAGACGGTATTGAGCAATCTTTTACCGCAGACAGCCTGCCCGATGAAGAAAACGGATGGACATACGTCCGGCGTGCAACCGACAGCAATAAAGACAACACCTCTTTGGCTTTTATATCTCCGGACGGGGAAGACATCACCGCCGAAGTCATAGCTCCCGAAGGCGTTCAGGTCATACTATTGATACACGACCCTCGGCACTACGGGCGCACTCGCAGCGCTATGGCCAACGAGTTGTACGAAGCACTCACGGCCCACGGCGGCGACATGTTTGCCGTTGTAGGAGCCGACGATAGCACTGCTGCCGCCTGGGCTAATGAAGCACGTGCCCACTACCCCGTATATACCGCCGATGAAACAGACATCAAGATGCTGGCACGCGGCAATGGAGCACTCGTATGCCTGCGCGACGGGCACATCATATGGAAACAGAACACGCTGACACTTCCGCACAACTTGGGCGTCAGTGTCATGCAGGACGGATTGGCCGTATTAGACGACCCGACATACATCGAAGCTCTGCGCACGGCAGCCTCCGCACGCCACGCTGCCGAGATATACATACTTGTTCTGGCCATCTTAATGTCTATGACAGCACCGCCGGCCATACACAATCGTCTCAATGCCAAGACAAAGTCAGCCAAGGCCACCTGATACACTCCTCTGGCCGTCACAGCTGTTGCCCATTACAAAAAAAAGCTGTAAATTTGCATCTTGATAGCGAGGCATCCTCTGTCCATCGCAATATAACAAAAAGCAAATCCAAAACAAATACATATCCAACATGAGAAAGAACATTGTTGCCGGCAACTGGAAAATGAACACCACACTCAGCGCCGGCGTAGAACTTGCATCTCAAGTAGACAACGCACTCAAAGCAGTAACGCCTAAGTGTGACGTCATCATCTGTGTACCCTTCACTCACCTGGCTTCAGTGAACGCCATAATCACAAATAAAGGCAAACTCGGACTGGGTGCAGAGAACTGCGCCGACCACGTCAAAGGAGCATATACAGGCGAAGTTTCCGCCGAAATGGTAGCCTCCACCGGCGCCACCTATGTCATCCTCGGCCACAGCGAACGCCGTCAATACTATGGCGAAACAGCCGAAACCCTCCGCGAAAAAGTGGCCTTGGCTCTCGCCAACGGCTTGACGCCCATATTCTGCATCGGCGAAGTACTCGAAGAGCGCGAAGCCGGCAAGCACTTCGATGTAGTCAAAGCCCAGCTCGAAGACGGACTGTTCAACCTCTCCGCCGAAGACTTTAGCAAAATTATCGTGGCCTACGAACCCGTCTGGGCCATCGGCACGGGCAAGACCGCCACAGCCGAGCAAGCCGAGGAAATCCACAAATACGTACGCGGCGTCATCGCCGAAAAATACGGCAACGAAGTAGCCGAAGACACCTCCATACTCTACGGTGGCAGCTGCAAGCCCGGCAACGCCCGCGAGCTCTTTGCACAACCCGACATCGACGGCGGTCTCATCGGCGGCGCAGCCCTCAAGTGCGAAGACTTTATGGGTATCGTCAACGCATTTTAAAAGCAACAACACGACTATTAGCAAATTGTCCCCGAAGGCACCATATATGCCTCCGGGGACATATAGCTAAGAAATACCCCACTGCACCCACCAAACAGCCACAGCCAATGAACACACGTCTGCGTACAATCACGATAGCATGCGCCACTCTCTGGGCCGCGACTTCCGTAGCTCAAAGCCCGGCAACTGCAATCGAACCCGACAGCGTTGACATAGTGCGCGAGCTCAACAACTCGGGACACATACACATCACCCAACCGGCAGAGTTACAACTGCGCTCAAACGCCACAGATGAAGCCGCCGGGGACAACTCGGGCATATCGCGCCCTCGTGCCGGCACAGGTTTCCGCGTGGAAGTCTTTGCAGACAACAACGTACGAACCGCTAAGTCGCGCGCTACAGCCAAACGTCGCAATCTTATGGCTCGCCTGCCGCAATACCGCGTGTATCTGACGTTCCAATCTCCGTATTGGCGTGTACGCGTGGGCGATTTCCGCACTCGCGGCGAAGCCGAAGGCGCTATGGCCGAAATACGGCGTATATTCCCATCATATTCGTCAGACCTGCGCATAGTGCGCGACCGTATCAACAAATGATGAACCAAACCAAGAACGACAAGCAACAGATTATACCGGACGCCACGCCACAGGTAAACGAAATCGCCGACCATATCCACCGAATACTCGTGCTGTTGGGCGAAGACCCGCAACGCGAAGGCCTGATCAAAACCCCCATGCGCTACGCCAAGGCTCTATGGTTTCTCACTCAGGGGTATAGGCAGAGTGCCGATGAAATTATCAACCAGGCCATATTTGAGTACGCCGGTTCAAAAATGATAGTTGTCAAAGACATCGAATTCTATTCGATGTGCGAGCATCATATCCTGCCCTTCTTCGGCACTATGACTATAGGCTATATTCCAAATGGCAAAATGGTCGGGCTAAGCAAGCTGGCCCGTCTTGTAAACGTATATGCCCGCCGCCTACAGGTGCAGGAACGGTTAACAGCGCAAGTATGTGCCAAGGTGTCCGAGACGCTGAATGCCCGCGGCGTCATCGTGCATTGCAACGCACATCACCTGTGCATGAAGATGCGCGGCGTCGAAAAACAGGAAGCCACCACCACAACACTGGACTACTGCGGAGCTTTTGCCGAGGATTCGGAACTGCGCCGCGAATTTTTGGACGCCATACATCAATAAAACGATGCCATATTGCATCGTCAAACGGACAAAGGTATAGGTCAAAAGAAGTACACTACAGCACAAGACATGGGACGACTCATAGCCATAGACTTCGGACGCAAACGTTGCGGCATTGCCGTCACCGATGTTCTAAGACTTATCGCCAACCCGGTGGACACCATACCTACAGCACAGTTGACATCATATATCAAGGCGTACATAGCAGCTAATGACGTTGATGCCGTAGTCGTCGGGCTACCCCGGCAGATGGACGGCACCCCCAGCGATTCGACACGCTACCTGACCCCGACCATCAATCGTCTGCGCAAAGACATAGCCCCCGTACCCATAGTATTCTACGATGAGCGCTTCACTTCGGTACTGGCACATCGAGCAATGATTGACAGCGGAATGCATAAGATGGCGCGACGCGACAAGGCAGTGGTAGACAAGATTTCGGCAGCAATAATCCTCAACGACTACCTGTCTTCAACATCCGGCACGGCCGGTACATCGGGACTACAATGACCCGTACAATACAAAGACACACAATAAAACAAATATATACACAATGACATTACCTATATACTTGTTGGGCCAACCGGTGCTACGCAAGCAATGCGAAGACATCACGCCCGAGTATCCCGAGCTTAAAAAACTCGTGGCCGACATGTTTGACACCATGTATGCCAGTGAAGGCGTAGGCTTGGCCGCGCCGCAGATAGGGCGCGCCGACCGCATCGTTGTCATAGATGCTTCACCCGTGAGCGATGTCTTTCCCGAATGTGTTGACCGCCGTATGACGCTCATCAACCCACGCGTAACCGTGCTCGATGGCGAAAACATCAGCCGCAGCGAGGGGTGTCTCAGCCTCCCCGGCATCGCCGAAGACGTCAAGCGAATCGAGCATATACGTCTACAATGGCTCGATGAAGACTTCAACGAACACGATGAGGAGATTTCCGGATATCTGGCACGCATAATCCAGCACGAGTGCGATCATCTTGAAGGTAAGGTCTTCACCGACCACCTGTCCGCAATACGGCGTCAACTGATACGCGGACGGCTCAACAATATTCTGTCCGGGCGCGTATCCGTTGATTACCCGGTACGTTTCGCCAAACCGCACCGCCGTTAAACACGCAGATACATATCCGCATCCGCCTATCATCCAAGACACGACATACACGGGTATACATCCCCATCGCATGCACGGATGACATGGCGAACACAACCCCACACGATTCATCAACCAAACAATCAACATACACAATGGCTGACGATAAAAAAATCATATTCTCCATGGTGGGCGTCTCCAAGACCTACCCGCCACAAAAACAAGTCCTAAAGAACATCTACCTATCCTTCTTCTATGGAGCAAAAATAGGCATTATAGGACTCAACGGCTCCGGCAAGTCTACCTTGCTTAAGATTATCGCCGGCATCGATAAGGACTATCAGGGCGAAGTTGTATTTTCGCCCGGATACACCGTTGGATACCTCGAGCAGGAGCCCAAACTCGATCCGAACAAAACCGTCATCGAGATTGTCCGCGAAGGCGTGCAACCGATAATGGATATGTTGGCCGAATTCGATGCGGTCAATAACGCTTTCGCCGACCCGGATGCCGACTTTGACGCGCTACTGGCTCGTCAGGCCGAGTTACAAGACCGTCTTGATGCCGTAGGCGCCTGGGATATTGACAGCAAACTGGAGCGAGCCATGGATGCCCTGCAATGCCCACCGGACAACCAGAAAGTAGACACGCTTAGCGGTGGCGAACGCCGTCGCGTGGCACTGTGCCGACTTCTCCTTCAACAGCCTGATGTACTGCTGCTTGACGAGCCCACCAACCACCTCGATGCCGAGTCTATTGACTGGCTTGAACAACACCTGCACCAGTATCCAGGCACTGTAATAGCGATTACCCACGACCGCTACTTCTTGGATCACGTGGCCGGATGGATACTCGAATTGGACCGCGGCGAAGGTATTCCATGGAAAGGTAATTACTCTTCGTGGCTTGACCAAAAGACCAAACGCATGGCTCTTGAGGAAAAGCAGGCAAGCAAACGCCGCAAGACCCTTGAGCGCGAACTTGAATGGGTACGTATGGCGCCCAAGGCTCGACAAGCCAAAGGCAAAGCCCGCCTTGCAGGATACGACAAGTTGCTCAACCAAGACCAAAAGCAAAAAGAAGAACGTCTCGAAATATTTATACCCAACGGCCCGCGCCTCGGCAACAAAGTCATCGAAGCGCACGGACTGGCCAAGTCATATGGTGACAAGAAATTGTTTAAAGACTTGGAATTCATGCTTCCTCCCAACGGCATTGTGGGCGTAATTGGTCCCAATGGTGCCGGAAAGACCACACTCTTCCGCCTGATTATGGGACAGGAGAAAGCCGATGCGGGACAATTCAGTGTCGGAGACACCGTAAAAATCGCTTACGTCGACCAGCGTCACCACGACTTGCTACCCGAAAAGACGGTCTACGAAGTCATAAGTCAAGGTGTTGACAGCTTCCGTATGGGCGGACGCGATGTCAACGCACGCGCCTATCTAAGCAAATTCAACTTCACCGGAGCCGACCAAGAAAAGAAAATCGGCGTACTGTCCGGCGGCGAACGCAACCGACTGCACCTGGCCATGGCACTGAAAGAGGAAGGCAATGTCCTGCTACTCGACGAGCCCACCAACGACATCGATGTCAACACCCTGCGTGCGCTCGAGGAAGGTCTCGAAGACTTCGCCGGATGCGCCGTCGTTGTCAGTCACGACCGCTGGTTCCTCGACCGCATCTGCACACATATACTTTCCTTCGAGGGCGATGGAAAAGTCGTGTTCTATGAAGGTAGCTATAGCGACTACGAGGCTTACAAGATTGCACAAAACGATGGCAAGCCCCTACCCCGCCGCCGCTACCGCAAACTTATGGAGTAGTCCACATTCCAATAAGACAGATAAGACAAATCGAGGGAGCAAAAATGAGATTTCGCTCCCTCGATTTATTTCATTCATACGCACCGGCGTGGCCTTATGATGCAGCGGCACAATGCTCAAGCATACAACATCCCGGCAGCCACTTCTGCGGCCACAGACGCACCAAGGCTATTGGCCACAATGGCCAAGGCAAAGGAAGAGGCAGCAGCGGGGCCGTTGCCCGTTACAAGGTTGTTGAGTGCCACTACAGGAGCATCCTTACATATCGCATCGCCTTGAGCACACATAGCCTCAAAGCCGGGATAGCAAGTGGCTTCGCGATCCTTGAGTATGCCAAGTGGCGCCAGTACCACGGCCGGGGCGGCACATATTGCAGCAATCTTGCCTTGGATTGCCTGAGCCTTGAGCAGCGCGGCCAGTCCCGTATGCTCGTGCAGATTGGTTGCTCCGGGCATTCCGCCGGGAAGTATCAACCATTCTGCCCCGTCAAAATCACATTCGTTAAAAGTGGCATCGGCTGTCACTATGACGCCGTGTGCACCTGTTGCCTTACGGTCTGCATTGATGGAAACTGTCTTGACATCCATACCGGCACGACGCATCACGTCCACCGTCGTAAGTGCTTCTATTTCTTCGAAGCCATTTGCTAAAAATAAAAATGAGCGCATAGTTTAATCCTTATTTATCGGTTATCAATTCAATATTATTTGTTTCTTATCAAAATGTTGAGCGAACATGCAGCGCATACGACCATTCCCATTTTGCAAACTTCGGAAATAATTCGCAAACTTTTACTATTTTTGGAGAAAAATTTTTTTGACGTTATGCATACACTCCATATCATACACTCCATTCGAGCTGTGACCATCATCTTGGTTTCCCTTACGGCTCTTACATCTTGTACACAACGCCAATGGCGCCATGCCCAAGGCGCAGCCTGGGGCACCTCCTACCACATCACATATTTCAGCAACCGGGTCTTAGACGACTCGGTAGTGGCAGTGATGCGTAATGTCGAATTGTCACTCAGCCCCTTCGAGCCCGCTTCAAACATATCTCGTATCAACCGAGGCGATACAGACATTGCAGATCGTAACGTGCAACGCGTATTTGCACGTGCCATGGAAATTTGGAAGTGTTCGAACGGGTGCTTCGACCCGACAATAGCGCCATTGGTCAACCTTTGGGGGTTCGGAACTAAAGAGGGCGATGAGCTCCCCGATTCGGCAACCGTGGCTTCAACCCTGCTATGTGTCGGTATGGGCAAATGCCGCATCGATGCATATGGACGCATCACCAAGGGACACAAAGAAACGTCTTTCGATTTCTCGGCCATCACCAAGGGCTATGGGGTAGATTGCGTGGCACGGATGCTCGAACGCAACGGCGTATCAGACTATATCGTCGAGATAGGAGGTGAAATCGTTTGCCGCGGCCACAATCCGCATGGCCTTGACTGGCAAGTACAAATCGATGCACCTATAGCCGATTCGGTGGTGACGCACCGCCGCTACAACGTAGTTCCACTGAAGGATGCCGCGATGGCTACTTCCGGGAATTATCGCAACTTCCGCACACTCCCGGACGGGCGTCGCGTTGGCCATACCATATCGCCAATTACCGGATATCCGTTAATGACACCTACATTATCCGCGACTGTCATCGCGCCGGACTGTATGAGCGCCGATGCATTGGCCACGGCATGTATGGCCATGGACGCAGACAAAGCCTTGACCATGGTACGTGCACTCGGCAAAGGTTACTCGGTAATGCTTATTGTTGATACGCCGCAGGGGATACAGGCCGTAAATTCTCACGACAAGTAGGGAGCCGTGGGCGCGTCCGGACATTTGGCCACCTGCGCCGGTGTACCTTGAGCCAAAACTACGCCGCCGTCACGGCCTCCGCCGGGGCCCATATCTATGATATAGTCCGAAGCACGCAATACATCGGTGTTATGCTCGATAACAAGCACCGTATTACCGCGATCTACAAGTCGGTTGAGTATAGCCAACAAGGTGTTAATATCCTCAAAATGCAAGCCGGTGGTAGGTTCGTCCAATATGAAAAGGGTGCGTCCCGTGTCGCGTCGCGCCAGCTCGGAAGCAAGTTTTACACGCTGGTTTTCACCGCCACTGAGTGTCGACGAAGGCTGTCCCAACTTGATGTATCCAAGTCCGATGTCTTGCAGTACTTGAATCTTTTTCAATATCGTCGGAATACCGGAAAAGAACTCAACGGCCTGGTTGATGGTCATATCAAGCACATCTGCGATACTCTTGCCCTTGTATCTTACCTCAAGGGTCTCACGATTGTATCGTTTGCCGTGGCACACATCACATACTACATTGACATCAGGCAAAAAATTCATTTCAATAGTACGGCAGCCATTGCCGCCACAAGCTTCGCAACGTCCCCCACGCACGTTGAACGAAAAGCGGCCGGGCTTATATCCACGTATCTTGGCCTCGGGCAACGCAACAAATAGATTGCGTATGTCACCGAAGACGCCGGTATATGTCGCCGGATTTGACCGCGGAGTCTTGCCCAATGGTGACTGGTCTACGGTGACCACCTTGTCAATGTTTTCGATGCCTATAATTTCGCCATATGGCAACGGCTCGGTATGGGCGCGATAGAAGATGCCTCGCAAAGCAGCCTCCAATGTGCCGTTGACCAGAGATGATTTACCACTGCCACTGACACCGCTTACACAGGTAAACGTGCCCAAAGGGATGTTAAGCGTAACATCTTTGAGATTATGCCCGGTACAATGCGTAATCGTCAACGTCTTACCATTGCCGGGGCGTCTTGTTTCGGGCACAAAGACTTTGCGCGTACCGTTAAGATACTGCGCTGTCAAGGTGTCCGCCTTTTTCATCTGCATAGGCGTACCCTGGAAGACCACCCTTCCGCCACGGCGGCCGCCACGTGGTCCTATGTCTACAATATAATCCGCCTCGGTCATTATGTCACGGTCGTGTTCGACGACTATGACCGAATTGCCGGCATCTCGCAACTTCTTCAGCGATGAAATCAAACGATGGTTGTCCCTTTGATGCAGGCCTATGGACGGCTCGTCAAGTATGTATAGGACGTTAACCAACTCGCTTCCCATTTGCGTGGCAAGGCGGATGCGCTGGCTTTCGCCTCCACTTAGTGTCGCCGATGCTCGGCCAAGCTGCAAATATTCCAGCCCGACATCCACCAGGAAACGCAGACGGCTGCTAACTTCCTTGAGTATCTCAGACCCTATGGCACGACGCGTCTTGTCCAGTTTATCGGGCAAAGCCTGTATCCACGCATACAAATCCTTGATATCCATGCGACACAAATCGGCAATGTTGCAATCATCGATATAGTAACTGCGAGCCTCAAGACAAAGGCGGTCGCCATGACAATCGGGACATATCGTGCGAGAGAGAAATTGCTCGCTCCAATGACGCGCCGCAGCCCCGGCCTCTTCGTCCTGTTGCATCTCGATATACTTGATAACTCCTTCATAGGGCGCAAAGTAGTTAGAGGTGGACATTGTCTCATTGGTGATGGTGAGATGCTCGGTGGTGCCGTTGAGTATATCGTTAATGCAGTCTTCGCTCAGCTCGCCAACAGGCGTGCGCAAGTCAAAGCCATAACGCTTGCAAATAGCCTCTATCTGCCAAAATATCATCGTATTATGATATTTACCCAGTGGTAATATGCCGCCGGTATATATCGAAGCCTTGGCATCCGGCATAATCTTGGATCGGTCGACAAGACTGATTGTGCCTATGCCTTTGCACGTGGGGCATGCGCCTTGCGGCGAATTAAAGGAGAAATTGTGCGGCGCAGGCTCGCGATACGACAGCCCGGTCTCCGGATCCATCAACGACTGGCTGTAATGCGACACCTTGTCCGTGTCTGCATCGTACACCATCATTTGGCTATCGCCTTGTTTGAGGGCGGTCTCCACGGTGTCGCGTAATCGTCCCTGGTCCTTAGCGCTTACCTTTAATCGGTCTACGACCAACTCGATGGAGTGATTCTTGTATCTGTCAAGCTTCATTCCGAAGGTTATCTCGCGCATCTCGCCGTCCACACGCACATGGAGGTAACCCTTCTTGCGCAATTGCTCGAAAAGCTCCTTGTAATGACCTTTGCGATTGAACACTACGGGTGCAAGGATATATATCTTGTGCCCGTCGTATTGATTGAGTACGAGGTCAACAATTTTTTCGCGCGAGTACTTGACCATTGGACGTCCCGATAGATAGCTGCGAGCTTCGCCCACGCGCGCATAAAGCAGACGCAAGAAATCGTAAATCTCGGTAGTGGTTCCGACGGTACTTCGCGGATTGCGATTAACAGTTTTTTGTTCAATAGAAATTACAGGGCTCAGTCCGGTTATTCGATCTACATCGGGACGTTCGAGGTTGCCTATAAGGTTGCGTGCGTATGCCGAAAACGTCTCGATGTAGCGGCGTTGTCCTTCGGCGTATATTGTGTCAAAGGCCAAGGAAGATTTGCCGCTTCCGCTGAGTCCGGTTATGACGGTAAGCGTGTTCCGCGGAATGGTTACATCAATGTTCTGCAGATTGTTGACACGTGCCCCGGTGACTGCCAGCACTCCTGCGCCATCGTCACCCACGGTATCTGCAACAGTTGTCTCGGTGGCGGCAGTCTCTGATGCCGTCTGCGGCTTTACCGCTTCATTGTTTTTAGCGTCCGTACCGGTCTTGGTCATTGTTGTTTAAGCCAGCGTTTGTTGTATACTTTTACTTGGGACGTGGAACGTCGTAACGATGAGGCCTTGGGTATCTTGACCACATATGTTTTACCATCTTTATTGGTGAGGACTTTTGCTCGTATCCACGGATTAGCATCGCGTAGTTGTGCATAAGTGATGCCATGCTCCTGTGCCCACATGGGCCAGTTTTCAACAGCACTGTCAACCGTTTCTTCGGTATATTCCATCGGTTGATAAAGCTGGTCGGCACGGAGGACGAATCCAAAGGCGGGAGCATTTTCCATCACGGCTTTCATGGCCATGATGCGAAATACATAGCGCGATGTCTCGTCTGTCAGGTATAGGTCGAAGGAGGTATTGACGCCTTGCTTTGACAACTCGCCGGAGATGCGCCCCATGCCGCCGTTATAGGAAGCCATGACGCTTTCCCAGTTACCGTAGCGTGTATAGGCCGATTTGAGATACCGACACGCTGCCGCCGTAGCTTTCTCCAGATTGTAGCGCTCATCCACCTCATCGGAGACCTCGAGACCATATTGGCGAGCCGTCGCCGGAATAAACTGCCATATTCCGGCGGCCTTAGCCACTGAATATGCACGCGGATTAAGGTAGCTCTCGACACATGCCAGATACAGGAGGTCTTCGGGAATGCCGTTGGACCGCAATATGGGTGCCATTACAGGAAAATATTTGTTGGCTCGCTTGATAGTAAGCAAGGTATTGCCGTGACCGTATACCAATGAAGATAGTTCGCGGTCCATACGTTCATACATGTCTTCGCGGTCAAGGTCTACCTTAACGCCGGCAAAAGTCATACTCTTGGGCACTTCAGGATTTGGCACAATGGCGAAAGAGACTGCTTTGGCCGTGTGTCGATGTGTATGCGTATGCTCCGCCGCCGTGGCCGCCGACATCGGCAGTGACACAAGTGAAGCTACTACAAGTATTGTGTATATTTTCATATTCTTAGTGGGATATAATGTCAAAAAGACTGTCGTGCCGAATCGGCATACGAACTCTAAATAAAAAAATCTGCATAAGAAGCGATGCTGCAATAATGTCGCAAATCACGCCGATTACAACGCCGAGCCAATGGGCTAAAAGAGTATAACGATGCGCCCAAATCGCCGCGTTCATTCGTTGTAATCTCATTCGCCGCCGCCTTCGGTAGTACCACCTGTGGCGCGGCGCGTGCTGATGATATTTATGTCACCCGAGAGATTGTACTTTTTACCATCTGCACCACGAGCACGTATTACGTAGAAGTACACGCCGTTGGGTACAAATTTGCCTTTGTATTTGCCATCCCAGCCTTGCGAAGGATGCGTCAACGTAGCCATCTTAGTACCCCACCGGTTGAAGATATTACATTCAAAGGATGTGATGGAAGTGTAGCTAACCTTCCAAATGTCATTGACACCATCTTCATTAGCCGGCGAGAAGGCATTGGGGCACAGCAGGCGCGATGCGCCTATGGATACCTCGTAGGTGTCGCTGTACCAAGCACACGACCCGGCGGCATTATCGGCCATAAAGCGAACGTATATTGTACCTTCCTCATCAAAGGTATGGGTCAACACTAATTCGCTGTATCGGTCATAGATATCACTAAATTCAGGATCTCGGCTCATTTGCCATTCGTGAAATATAGCTGCATCTGACACGGCGGCACTAAAAGTAATGACAGCAGGAGCACTACCGCCCAAGGCTCCGCCGCCCTGATTCTTAATCTGGTTGTCAACATCTTCTTGATCTTGCGTGGCTGATGTATGCGCATCCACTGCCATGGCTGTCACCGAAGGCGTAGAGACCTGTTGTTCCATATTCCAGGCACGCAGAAAACGGTCGCCCGAAAGCGTCACCTCCGTGTCACACAAGGGCGCGTCTATATACATAGCGTCAGACAATGCATCAAAAGTCTTGCTGATGGTAGTCTGTGTATATGCCTCTGAAGATTCATCCCATGCCAGCGAACGGTATTCGGCAATAATCTCACGACTCAGACGCAGAGGTCGTGACGTGGTACTATAATAGGTGATGGCCTCGCCGATACCGATGGCAGCAAGAGCCGTACGGTCACACGCGGACATCTCGGCATTGACATTTACTCCTTGCATATCGAGCCGATGTCGATTGTAATTGACCACCCACCAAGCGTGTAGACGACCGCCGTCATTGACCACAAATCCGCAGTCTTCCGGGCCTACAGTCCAAGTGTATGTCGTGCCGTCGCGTTGCACTCCCGTAACGTCTGAGGCATATGCAATTCCCTCTGCACCATAGCGCTGCACCTGCACGATGTTGGCGGATGCTTCCGCCTCATAAGAGGCCTTGGCCGTACCCGTAGCATTATCTATGACATATACGCCGTGAAGGTCTGTAGTAGACGCCTCGACGCGTACCGCCGGAAGGCCGATACCGCCAAAAGAGAGCGTTGTGGCCGCCTCTGCACCGTTGATGCTGCCCCCAAGCAGTATCGCCGCAATGATATATGTGGTGATGGTATGCTTCATATTGTATGCTATACGTGTATTTGTACAAAGTTACACATTTATCGTCAATCACAAAAATAAAAAATATTCGTACCTTTGTCTCATAATGGCACGTATCGTACACATCAACACCGTGGCCGACACCTTTACGGGTGTCGGTAGCGTCATGGCCACATTAGCCGCATGTCAGCGGCGCCAAGGACTTGATGTCAGCATCATCGCCGGATATGAGCGCCCGGAGTACGGCACCTTTGCAGACTACGTCATGTGTGGACGCATACGACATTCGTTTGCAGCATTGGAGGCTCGCGTACGTGCCAATGACGGCCGCCTATGCCGCCACGCCACGAGGCGTCTGACTGCCAGGCTCGACAGTCTCGGGGATGTTGCAGCGCTGCACCTGCATAATCTGCATGGGTATTATATTGATGTGCCTACGTTGATGGCCTGGGCTTGGCTGCATAAAGTGCGCACGGTAGTGACCATGCACGACCATTGGTGGTGTACAGGGCGTTGTGCCTATATACACAGCGCATGCGGTAGTGACTGCCGCAATTGCATGTTTAGAGACTCCTATCCGGCCACATGGCGCAGAGACGGGGGCGATACGGCGAATGAGCGCGTGCGCCGACGTGATTTCGCTCGAATCATGGTCGGGACTGTAGCACACTTCACCGCTCCTTCGCAAGGTCTCGCCAACTTGGCCTCGGAACGTCTTGGCATTTGCGTATCGGTCGTACCTAACGGAATAGACACTACAGTATTCCACCCGAACAATACCATTGGCAGCACCGGCGACACATTGCATATCGTGGCCGCAGCTGCGACTTGGACACCGCTAAAAGGCGGCGAAATGCTTCGCGCCATCGCCGAGTCCCTGCCAAGGAATTGGCGACTGACAATAGTCGGACGAAATGCCCCGGTAAAAGCCTCGGCACGCGTACGTGTCATTGACTATACAACACCTAAATCCATGGCCTCCATATATCGCAGCGCTAACGTACTGCTGAGCACAGCTACAACCGAGGCTTTTGGCATGACCGTCGCCGAAGCGCTGACTTGCGGCGTCCCGGCTGTGGTCAATTCAACAACCGTCACGTCCGAGCTCATTTCCGATGGTGTCAATGGCTTTGCCATACCCATGGACATTTCAAGCCCGAGCGATGCCATCTGTGCTTTGGAACGGGCGGCCATACTGCGCACGACACATTCGTTGACACACCTCACTGCCGATCGTATGGCTAAAGAATATAAAGCACTGTATTTTTAGATCACAACAATGCACTATACGCCAGCATATTAGCATATTATACGCCTATTTTGCAACAGGCTTATGCACCACACACTGAATAGGGTCGTTAATCCGATAGTTTTACCAAAAAAAACGCTAACTTTGCACAAACCAACACTCAGCACAATGAACGATTTTACATATTACGCTCCCACAGCCTACACCTTTGGCCGGGACGCAGAGAAGCAGGCCGGGACGCTTAGTGCCCGTTATTTAGGCAATAAGGTACTCATTATCATCGGTGGCGGCAGCGTGCGTCGAAGCGGATTGCTTGACATCGTGACGGCTTCGCTCTCAGACGCCGGTGTCGCATACGGCATTTTGGAGGGTATACGCCCCAACCCCGTAGACGGTCCTGTACGTCAAGGCATCGAAATTGTGCGCGAAGGCAAGTTCACCGGACTGCTGGCCGTAGGAGGAGGCAGCGTCATCGATACGGCCAAAGCCATTGCTTTGGGCGCACTATATGACGGCGATTTTTGGGACTTCTACTGCGGCAAAGCCAAAGCTGAGCGTGCACTCCCCGTGGGCGTAGTACTTACCATCCCGGCCGCCGGAAGCGAAGGCTCGGGCAATTCGGTAATTACTCTTGAGGCGGAAGGGCGCAAAATCTCGCTGCGCACCGACCACGTTATACGTCCGCGCTTTGCTCTACTCAATCCAGAGTGGACATTTACACTGCCACAGCAGCAGACTGCAGCAGGAATTGCGGATATGATGGCACATATCTTCGAACGGTATTTCTCGCCGACAGAAGATGTCGAGGTGACTGATCGCGTGTCCGAAGGTGTCTTGCGTGCCATCATGGCCGAAGCGCCCAAAGTCATGGCCAATCCTAAGGATTATCAGGCACGAGCCAATATAATGTGGTGCGGAACACTGGCTCATAACGGAGTCTGCGGTTGCGGTCGCACCGAAGACTGGTCATCGCATGCCATGGAACACGAAATTTCGGCATTATATGGTGTCACCCATGGCGCCGGACTGGCCGTGGTGTTCCCGGCTTTTATGACCTATATGGCTATGCACAAGCCATGGCGCGTCACCCAAATAGCTCGCCGCATCTTCGATGTGGACATCTGTAACGACGTAGCTGCCGCTACGGAAGGCATACGTCGGCTACGCGCCTTTTGGCGCTCGCTGGGGCTGCCGCTGACGTTTAGCGACCTGAATATAGACAATCCGGACATCGACACGATGGTCACCAAACTGCACCAAAACAAAGGCACACTGCTCGGAACATACATGCCTTTGGACTGTAACGCCACACGCGAAATCTACCAATTGATGAAATAACAACTGCACTTGCACAGACCGCAAACATCACACAAAGCACATCATGCCTAAAGTTTTGAAAAATATGCGCGTGGTCGCCAATCGACAATTGTCGCCTAAGTTGTCGCTGCTGACACTCGTAACAGCTGACGGAGGGACACTGCCGGAAATCTTACCGGGACAATTTGTTCAAGTGGACATACCAGACAGCAAATCAACATTTCTGCGCCGCCCCATTTCAATATGCGATGTCACGGGCAATGACGGTATTGTCTTGATGGTGCGCGATGCCGGCGCCGGTACACACGCGCTGTGCCAATGCCGTCCGGACAGCATTCTCAGTGTCCTGCTGCCTTTGGGCGGCGGCACCTTCCCCACCGATCTGCCAAAAGACAGCCGCGTATTGCTTGTCGGTGGGAGTGTCGGTGTAGCGCCCTTGCTGTATTATGCCAAAACACTTATTGCTAAAGGTATAAGCACCGAATTTGTCCTCGGCGGGCGGTCGATTTCAGATTTACCCATGGCTTCGGACTATGCCACCGTAGCTCCGGTACATATCACCACAGACGACGGCTCGGCAGGAGTGAATGGTGTAGTCACCTCGCATCCGAGGTTAGCCGAAGCGGAAGGCGACACTTTTTGGGCTGTATGCGGGCCGATGCCAATGATGAAGGCTGTCGCTTCGCTCGCTCGAGGCAAAGGCATACGCTGTCTCGTATCTCTCGAAAACACGATGGCTTGTGGCGTAGGCGCCTGCCTATGCTGCGTCACGCCCGACGCCGAGGACAACCACGTGTGCGTATGCACCGCCGGACCCGTATTTGACACCTCAACCTTAAAATGGAACGAATGATGGCACTCGACAATGCTTTCACGCCCGACCTGCACACAGACATAGGCGGGCTCACACTTGCCAACCCGGTGATGACAGCCTCGGGTACTTTCGGCTATGGATTCGAGTATGCAGACATAATCGATACCTCGCGCCTTGGCGCCATCATTGTCAAAGGTACTACCATAACCTCTCGCAACGGCAATGCCTACCCGCGTATGGCCGAAACCCCTTCGGGAATGCTGAATGCCGTAGGCTTGCAAAACAAGGGCGTGGACTTTTTTATACAACATATTTACCCCGGTGTCCGAACTCTCGGTTCTCCGATTGTTGTAAATGTTTCGGGTGCAACCATAGATGATTACATAGCTGTCTGCCAAAAACTTGCGCCGCTGGAAGGCATCGCAGCCGTAGAAGTTAACATCTCGTGCCCCAACGTGCGTCAAGGCGGAATGGCCTTCGGTACAACATGCGAAGGTGCGGCGGCTGTCACTGCAGCCGTACGTCGCGTATGGCCAAGGACGCTCATTGTCAAGTTGTCGCCAAACGTTACGGACATCACGGAAATAGCGCGTGCTGTAGAAGCCGAAGGCGCCGACAGCGTCTCACTCACCAACACATTCTTGGGTATGGCCGTAGACGTGGAACGTCAACGTCCGGTATTATCCACCATTACCGGCGGACTCTCCGGCCCGGCAATACGGCCAATAGCATTACGCATGGTCTGGCAAACGGCACACGCAGTCAAGATCCCTGTAATAGGCATTGGCGGTATTGACAGTGCCGATGCCGCGCTACAGTTTATCATGGCAGGCGCCGCTGCCGTGGAGGTAGGCACTGCCAATTTCACCAACCCGGCGGCAACGATGCACATTTTGGATGGTATAACCAAGTATCTGAGCCGCCACGGCATAGCTTCGCTTGCCGAAATTCGCGGCATCATCTAAGCCATGCATAATATAACGAGACCGCTGTCCCACCCTTAGGCATAGGCTGCGGTCTCGTTGTGTTTGACGATAGTCCTTCCCGGAACAAGGGAGAATTGCGCCAAAGGAGCGAATTTTGCGTCACTTACGACGAACAGTACGGCGGTCGGTAATTACGATGTCTACTGGGACATCATTGTCGTCATAGGGAACCTCGTCCATCAGTTGGAAGTCATATGCCACGCCGACCTTAACGGCACGTGTGTCGCGCAGCAACCGATCGTAATACCCTCGACCACGGCCCACGCGATTGCATTGGCGGTCGTATGCCACAGCCGGGACCACCACCAAATCTATGGTATCCATATCTACGGTATCGACACCCTCGGGCTCTTCGATAAGAAACGCTCCGAGGCTTAGACGTGATCGATCATAAGGCAAGATTTCGAGGTCGGCACCATTGACGCGCGGCAAAAAGAAGTGCTTGCGCTCATGCCACTTATCCAAAAAAGCATGTGTGCTTATTTCGTCGGGCAACGAGTGGTACATCAATATGTTGTCTGCCATCATAAAGGCGGCCGAGGTTTCGAACCGTGCAAAGGCCCGCTCTGCGGCCTCAGCTTGCTCTGCCACTTCAAGCAATGCTTTTTGCGCCTTGACAAGGCGCCTTATGTCGCTCTTATCCATATTTCAAACTTATTTTGTACGTTGTAATATCTTTGGCTATTTTATAGGGAAATCAGCTTCTCCCGAATGCATCAGTTTCACTGCCTTGAGAACATTGGGATCTTGACGTCCGGTGATGATGTAATATGCTGAGATGCCGAGTATGTCACGGGCTATGAGCGCCTGCAACTGATTGATGATGAGCTTGCGCGAGATATTAATATAGAACCATCGGGCCGGTACGCCGTTTTGAGCGGCATAGTAGACAAACGAACCCAAAAGGATGTCGTCCGCCGGCAGCTTGCGCAACAACTCGTCTACGTTCTTGGATTTGACGAGCATAGGACGATTGAGATCACAATACTCATAGGCAAAACGCTGCATAATACCATTTTGGAATACTTTGACAAAATATCCCGTAACGCCGGTAGTGTCGGAAGGCATGAAAATATCGGGCATGATGCCTCCACCACCGTAGACTGTGCGTCCCGTCCCGGTCTTATACATCAGCGAAGTATCAAATTTGGTTGAATCGGCAGTCTGCATCTCGCCGTTTTGCCATCTTTCGTATATCTCATACTCGTAATCCTCGTTCTGTCCGGGGCGATATTTTTTCTGTATGCACCGACCCGATGGCGTATAATATCGTTGTACTGTCAGGCGAATTTCAGAGCTGTCATTGAGCAGAATCTGACGCTGGACAAGACCTTTGCCAAAGGTACGGCGACCCAGCAGCAGTCCTCGGTCATTGTCTTGTATTGCGCCGGAGAATATCTCGGACGCGGAGGCGGATGTTTCGTCTATGAGAACTATCACACGTGCCTTTTGGAAATCTCCGTTGCCATCGGAGATGACTTTTTGATCTTGCTCTTCGTGACGTCCGTGGGTCTGCACTATCAGCTTGCCCTCGGGCAGAAACTCATTGACCATCAGTATTGCCGGCTCCATATACCCTCCGGTATTACCTCGCAGGTCTATCACATAATCCTTGGCGCCCTTACCTCGCAATTTGTTGAGTGCATCCAAGAATTCGCCATACGTCGAACGTCCGAACTTGTTAACCTTCACAAATCCTGTAGTGCGGTCAAGCATGTATGCAGCATCTATGGTGGTCACAGGTATATTACCTCGCTTCACCTTAAAAGTCAGAGGACGCGATGCGCCGGAGCGTACTACGCCTATGGTGACACTCGATCCTTCTTTGCCGCGCAAATAATGGAATACCGAATCATTGGTGATACCTACCGAGGCTATATTGCGACCGTTGACGCTGACAATGCGGTCACCGGCCATTATACCGACACGTTGTGCCGGACCACCGGAAATAATCTCGACAACGCACACCGTGTCATTGTAGATTTGGAATTGTATACCCACACCACTGAAGTATCCTTCGAGTTCGTCCGGCCCGGCATTCTTCTCTTCCAGTGAGATGTATGCCGAGTGCGGATCCAAATTGGATAATATCGACGGCAGCGATCGCTCTATAAGGCTGTCGAGATCAACACTGTCTACGTATTCACGGTTGATAATGCCAAAGAGTTCTTGCAGCTTAGCCTCTCCGGGGGTCAATGCGGCAGGCTTATTGATAAGCCATCCCAGCCACAATCCCGCGGCAAAGGTTATGCTCAGTATCAGAGGAAACAGCAGCTTGGGTTTTTCAGATGATTTCATCTCCGAATTGTATATAAGTCTTGTTGGATATGCACATTAGTGCGTAAAATCTTTATTCTATATGTTGTATGTCTTTATTGTATAACTCTTGCCGACTATCGATACTTGCCGGCGTCCGTACCTAACCATTATTACGAGAGCTGTAAAACATCACTTACGACCCGGTCAACAGGACTGCTCGATGGACACGTGCACACATTCGATGCCTGCACGTTCCAGCAAGTCGATGCCATCGTGCAACCTGTAATTCTCGGAATAAACCACACGTCTTATGCCGGCTTGGATAATGAGTTTGGAACACTCGAGACAAGGAGACGAAGTCACATATAGCGTCGCCCCTTCACTGGAATTATTGCTGCGCGAAACCTTAGTGATGGCGTTGGCCTCGGCATGCAGTACATAGGGTTTGGTCATTCCGGACTCGTCTTCACAAACATTCTCGAAGCCGGAGGGTGTACCGTTATATCCATCCGATATAATCATTTGATCCTTGACAATGAGAGCTCCCACCTTACGCCGACGACAGTACGAGTTCTCGGCCCAAATGGTTGCCATTCGTAAATAACGCAAATCGGACTGGTGTTGTTTTTCGGATGTATTTTCTTTGTTATACGACATTGTGTGTATCGTGAGAAAGGGGTTAGAGGTAGAAAGGTAGCTTTTTTATTGGATATATGTTGTCTGTTGGAACTTTACTCAATATAGTGATTTTTCACCTTCGCGGAGAGCCAATGCCGTAGTGAGACTTATTTAACGCGGAGACATAATCGCATGCCGCCCGGAGTGTCTCGGGACGACCGACATCATACCAATGCGCCGAGGCTTGCACCACGTATCCACGGATGTCTCGCTGTCTGCACATGCTCACATATGCGGGAGTAATCGAAAACACTCCGTTACATGACATTTTTCGCCCATATTCGGCAAGGTCGGCAAGCACAGACGGCTGTATGACGTGTATGCCATCGAAAGACATTGGCATATCATCCGAATCCGGGACATACCCTTGCGGACGACTTTCGATAATACGCCCGTTATCATCAGTATGTGTCCACCCGCGAAGACGAAGCGCACGCCTTTCGAAAAGCAAATGGCGTGCCGAGGAACGCGCCTGTACGGCCATAGTAATCGATGCACCGGTACGGCAATGGCATTCGAGTATATCATGCAAGTCTATATCGCTGATTATGTCGGCATTATGCACCAGAACAGGAGCATCGCCATCAAGATAGCGCATTGCATGTACCAATCCCCCACCCGTGTCAAGAAGCTTATCGCTTTCGTCACTGATATGTATCGTGACACCCTCGGGAGCGTGCTCCGACAAGTATTTCTCCACCTGAGAAGCAAAATGGTGGACGTTGACAGTGATGTCATTTATGCCTATTGCGACAAAACGGTCGATAACCCGCGCCAAAGCCGGACGGCCGCAGACGTCCACCAAAGCCTTGGGATGCTCCAAGGTGAAAGGCCGCAGTCGTGTTCCCAGTCCGGCAGCAAATATCATTCCTTTGGCATATACGCTCATATCGGCATAAATGTTTGCTCAATATTCTGCTCGCGGTGTTGAAGCTCGACTTTGACATTGAACTCTTTGTTGACGTGCTCGGCCAAATGCTGAGCCGAGTATACCGAACGGTGGCGTCCGCCGGTACATCCGAAGGCCACGGTAAGCGATGTGAAACCGCGTTCGACATAGCGCTTGACCGATGCGTCTACAAGTGCATAGCAGTGCTTTAGAAACTCGGTAATCTCGCCATCGTCTTCCAGGAATTCTATGACTTCGGTATCAAGCCCCGTAAACTGCTTATAGCGTTCATACTTGCCGGGGTTGTTTATTGCTCGGCAGTCAAAGACATATCCACCGCCGTTGCCGGTGGCATCATCGGGTATGCCCTTCTTGTAGGCGAAACTGAACACGTGTACCGTAAGTGTACGTTTTTTCAGCTCATCGCTGAATTGATTGAGGTCTACAAGGCGATGCAACACATCGGTCAGATACGGATATTCGGGATAGGGTTCATCGAGAAGGCGGCGCAGATTGGCAATAGCATAAGGTACGCTTTGCATAAAGTGCGGCTTTTTTTCGAAATAACCTCTGAATCCATAAGCGCCAAGCACTTGCAGTGTACGGAACAACACAAAGTGGCGCAGTTGCTCGTGGAAATACTCCTCATCGACCGGCTTGTATTTTCGCAATGCCGCGATATATTTGTCTATAAGGTCGTTGCGCAGACTTTGCGGAAATCCGGCCTTAGCCTGCCATAGGAAAGACGCCACATCGTAGTAGAAAGGCCCCCGCCGCCCGCCTTGAAAGTCGATAAACCATGGTTTGCCATCGCGTATCATCACGTTGCGGCTTTGGAAGTCGCGATACATGAAGGTACTCGAATTGCTGCGCAATAGGACTTGCGCCATGGCCTGAAAATCGTCTTCCAGGAGATTTTCGTCAAATTCGAGCCCCGTAGCCTTGAGAAAACAGTACTTAAAGTAGTTGAGATCCCACATGATGGACCGGACATCAAATTGAGAGGACGGATAGCATTGTCCGAAGTCCAGCCCTACAGCGCCGTTAAACTGGATGTCCGGAAGCAGTTGTATCGTCTGAATCAACAAGTCGCGCTCGGCATTGGAGAATGACGAGGTCAAACGTCCTTTTTCGATGGCATTGAACAGCAGGGTGTCTCCAAGGTCCTCTTGAAGATAACTCATTCTGTCATCAGACACAGCCACGACACGCGGAACTGGAATGCCTCGTTGTGCAAAGTGGTCGGCCAGGTACAGAAAAGCATCGTTCTCGGGCCGGCAGGTGCCGATGACCCCTATAAGCGTAGGATTACCCCGCAGACGAAAATATCGGCGGTTGCTGCCGGAAGAAGCCAAAGCCTCGGGATTGCCATCCGGCGATGTCCCGGCATACTTGGTGTAAAGTTGTGTTAGAATATTGGGATCCACGATAGTGTATAGTTAATTGGCTAAATCATTTATAAACTTTATGCGCATCAGACGCAATTCCTCTTCGGCATACTCGCCTTCAAAATACTTGAAGGCCTCCTCTATCGAGTCGCTGTCGCTGTGGCGGAAGTAATCGAAGATTTCGTCCTGCATGTCTTTGTCAAGTATTTCGTCTATATAATAGTCTATGTTTATTTTTGTGCCGGAGTAAACTATGGTCTCGATTTCGGAAAGGAATTCACCGAAATCCATACCCTTGGAAGATGCAAGAGCATCGAGATCTACCTTGCGATCAATGGCCTGAATTATCGAAATCTTGGTCTGCGACTTGTTGGGTATGCTGCGCACGCGTATCTCGTCGGGGCGTTGGATGTCATTAGCCTCGACATGTGCGCGGATTACATCCACAAATGCCCGGCCGTAGCGCTGTGTCTTGCCGGCGCCGACTCCTATAATATTCTGCAGCTCCTCAAGCGTCGTAGGATAAGTGGTGGCCATGGCTTCAAGTGACGGGTCCTGGAAGATGACGTATGGCGGCAACGACTTCTTGCGCGCAATTTCCTGCCGCAGGTTGCGAAGTACGGCAAACAGCTCAGGGTCAACAGCCGAGGTCCCGGACATGGATTCCGAAACGTAGTCGGCGCTGCTCAAGTCGTTGTCCTCGGTAATCTTGAACGAGTGCGGACGCTGCAAAAATTCCTCGCCGGCAGCCGTAATAGATAGAAGCCCGAAATTCTCGATGTCACGCCAAATGTACCCGTCCATTATCGCTTTACGTATCACGGTCATGTAGTATCGCGTATCGTGCTCGCGATCAATGCCGAAAATCTCAAGTTCCTGATGGTTGTAACTCTTGACATCGGCTGTTATACGGCCTCGCACGATGTCGATGATATGCTCAGGCTTAAAGGGTGCGGCCACGGCCTGCATCACTTCAAGGATGTTGAGCAGGCTGTCGCAAGCCTCCTCCGGTGTCTTGGGATGTATGCAGTTGTCACAATTGCCGCAGTTGTCTCGGTCATATTCCTCGCCGAAATAGTGCAGCAGCGTGCGGCGACGGCATACCGAGCTTTCGGCAAAAGCTGCTGTCTCGGCCAGCAGTTGCCGCCCTATTTCCTGCTCGGACAATGGCTTGCCCTGGATAAACTTCTCCATCTTACGCAAGTCCTTTGGTGAATAGAATGTAATACACCGCCCCTCGAGGCCGTCGCGCCCCGCACGGCCGGTTTCCTGATAGTATCCTTCGAGAGACTTGGGCATGTCGTAATGGATGACAAAACGCACGTCCGGCTTGTCTATACCCATGCCGAAGGCTATGGTAGCTACGATTATGTCCACATGCTCCTGCAAGAAGGCGTCTTGATTGGCCGAGCGTTTGGCCGCATCCATGCCCGCATGATAGGGCAAGGCCTTGATGTCGTTGACGCACAGCAATTCGGCCAATTCTTCGACTCGTTTACGGCTCAGGCAATAGATAATTCCGCTCTTACCGGGATTAGACTTGATGTAGCGGATGATGTCGGCATCGACGTTGCGTGTCTTGGGACGTATCTCATAATAAAGATTGGGGCGATTGAACGATGACTTGAAGAGTGCGGCATTATTCATCCCGAGGTTTTTCTGTATGTCATGTTGTACCTTTGGAGTGGCCGTGGCCGTGAGTGCAATCACCGGCCTAACGCCTATCTCATTGATGATGGGGCGTATGCGACGGTACTCAGGGCGAAAGTCATGTCCCCATTCGGAGATGCAGTGCGCCTCATCTATGGCATAAAACGAGACATTGACACTCTTGAGAAATTCGATATTTTCCTCTTTGGTAAGCGATTCTGGCGCCACGTACAACAGCCGAGTGCGACCGGCGACAATGTCGTCTTTAACCGCCTCTATAGCCGCACGACTCAGCGAAGAATTGAGAAAATGAGCTATGGTGTCATCGCCGCTGTATTGACGCATAGCATCCACCTGATTTTTCATCAGTGCTATCAATGGCGAAATAACCACGGCAGTACCGGGACACACCAAAGCCGGAAGCTGATAGCATAGCGACTTACCTCCGCCGGTGGGCATCAGCACAAAGGTGTCACGCCCTTCCAGAAGACTCATAATGATATCCTCCTGCCTGCCTTTGAACTTGTCAAAGCCAAAGAACTCTTTCAGTACCTGCGTAAGCTGTTGTCGTGTAACCATTGCTTCACTGCTTTATGTGACGTATACCGGGATGTCGCGCAAATCGCAAACTCGCATGGCCATATATACTACTATTTATATGTGTACCTACGATTCAGAAGATAGGTATGCTTGTGCACGGTTGATGCGCTCGAGCGCATAGTCGCGCGTAACGGCAAAGGTCTTGACATCCTTGCCGGGAGTCTCGAACATGGCATCAGTCATGACTGTTTCGACGATGGAACGCAATCCGCGTGCTCCGAGTTTGTACTCTATGGCCTTGTCCACTATCAATTCGAGGGCGTCATCATCAAAAGTCAGCACAATGCCGTCCATTTCGAACAACTTGATGTACTGGCGTATGATTGCATTCTTAGGCTCGGTGAGCACTCGGCGCAAGGCGGCGCGATCCAGCGGCTCAAGATGAGCCAGTACCGGGAGGCGGCCGATAATCTCGGGTATCAAACCGTAGGAACGCAGGTCCTGGGGCGCAACGTAGCGCAGATAGTCGTCTTTGTCTATCTTGCGGCGCACACCATCGGTAGCATAGCCCACGACATGCGAGTTCAATCGATGCGCAATTTTCTGTTCGATGCCGTCAAAAGCTCCGCCGCAAATAAATAGGATATTCTTGGTATCCACCGGTATCATTTTCTGCTCCGGATGTTTGCGTCCGCCTTGTGGCGGGACGTTGACTATCGACCCCTCGAGCAGCTTGAGCAAACCCTGCTGGACTCCCTCTCCACTAACATCGCGCGTAATCGAGGGATTGTCGCCCTTACGCGCAATCTTGTCGATCTCATCTATGAAGACTATGCCTCGCTCAGCCGAAGCTACGTCATAGTCGGCAGCCTGCAACAAGCGCGTAAGCAGGCTCTCAATATCCTCGCCCACATATCCGGCCTGTGTCAGGACTGTGGCATCGACTATGGTGAAAGGCACATCGAGCATACGCGCTATTGTACGAGCTATCAGTGTCTTGCCCGTGCCGGTAGGACCGACCATGACGATATTGCTCTTTTCAATGTCTACGTCATTGTCATCCTTGGGTTGGGATAAACGTTTGTAATGGTTATACACCGCCACGGACAACACCTTCTTGGCATCGTCCTGACCTATGATGTATTGGTCGAGAAAAGCCTTGATGGCAGCCGGCTTGGGCACCGTATCCATATTGACAGCTTCGGCCTTAGCCAAACCTTTGCCATCGTGACTGATTGAGTTGCGATACTCTTGCAGCATTCCGTGGAGGCCGTCTACGCACTCGGCGCATATATATGCACTTTGATCTGCAGACGGAATAATCACCTCGCTCATGTCGGAGGGTCGCCCACAAAACGAGCACACAATGGCTTTCGTTCTCTTTTTCTTATTGGTTGGATTATTGACTGGCATTTGTCGTGTTGGTTATGAATCGAGCCTTATCCAAGACTCGCAAACAGATGGAAAAGCAGGCAAACGAAACTTGCCGCTTGTGCAACCTTTGGGTCTTTCCACGCCATCGGAGCACGTAAAGCTACCGCGTATAGCGAGAGGCGCACCGAGGCCGTAGTTGCAAACTATTTTTTCTGGCGCAGCAGCACTCGGTCAATCATGCCGTAAGCATTGGCTTCCTCGGCTGTCATCCAGTAGTCGCGGTCGCTGTCGGCCTCCACCTTCTCATAAGGCTGGCCCGAATGTTCGGAAATGATGTTGTACAGTTCTTTCTTGAGCTTTTGGATTTCTCGTGCTGTAATCTCAATATCGGAGGCCTGCCCCTGAGCCCCACCCATGGGCTGGTGTATCATCACTCGCGAATGGCGCAGCGCAAAGCGCTTGCCCTTGGCTCCGGCCACAAGCAGCACAGCCGCCATAGACGCCGCCATGCCGGTGCATATCGTGGAGACATCGCTCGATATATATTGCATGGTGTCATAGATGCCAAGACCGGCATACACGCTGCCACCGGGCGAATTGATATAGATGCTCACATCCTTGCCCGGGTCAGAGCTATCGAGGTACAACAGCTGGGCCTGTATCACATTGGCGGTATAATCATCTACCTGCGAGCCTAAAAAAATGATACGATCCATCATCAGACGCGAAAACACATCCATTTGTGCCACGTTCAGTTGGCGCTCCTCGATGATTGTCGGCGAGACATATCCGGCGCCGGCAGTGATGACTGCATTGGACACCTGCGATGTATACCGGTCCAGTGCAAGGCCGTTCATGCCCAGATGGTGTACGGCATAATTACGAAAGTCATTGTTGTTCATATCGTTGTAAGTTTCTTATAATACATTTTCATCGGCCGCATCTCTGCCATCAGCATCGGCCGTGGCAAGCCCCGTCCTACTGACGGCAGCACACGCCGCAGCCTATATACATGAGACGCTGCATACAAGTGCAGTGCGTCCCCGTCTTTTTTACATTACGAAGTTAATCATATTTTTTCATTCCGCAAAATATATCACCCCCTATTTCACAATCTCCACCGGTTAGCGCCATCTACGGCTGACAGGGACACCGCCTCGCTGTCACGATGCACTTATCGGACATCGCATCGTTTTTTTCGTTCTCACATGCCGAAATCTGTCGTTTTCCCGAATGATTATAGTTTTTTAGATGGGAGATAGTATAAAATTGCCTTGTATTCACTAATTTTGCGTTGAATTCGCATAATAGTATTCAATTATACATTCATGAATAAAAGACAGAGTAATATCGAACTGTTGCGCATCATTTCAATTTTCCTGATTATGGTTGTGCATGCTACATATCTCACATTCGGTACTCCCACCCCCCACGAAATACAGGCCAAACCTCTCGGCAGTTTCTTCTTCATCGGATTAGAGAATGTCAGCGTGATTTGCGTAGACATATTTGTTTTGATATCAGGATGGTTCGGCATACATCCCAAAGTAAAAAGTATTGGCGGACTTTTGTTCCAATGCGTCTACTTCGGATTGATTATGGCCATATTCTTCGGCGTTACCGGGATACAACCGCTTGGAGCTACAACGCTTGCCAAATGTATGGTCAACTACCCGCACTTTGTCATGTGTTACATCGTCATGTACCTTATGACCCCGGTGCTCAACGCTTTTGTCGAGCACGCCTCGCGCATCCAATTCCGCAATATGCTCATCGGATTATACTCTTGGGCATTTATCTTCGGATGGTTTCTACACAATGACGATAGCTTCGCGGGCGGCAATTCGGCCTTGGCTTTTATGGGGTTGTATTTACTGGCACGATACATCCGAATACACTGCACCTTCTCCGCTCGTTTGCAAAAAGCTCGCGTTTGGGGCGTGATTTGGCTGGCCAATGTATTGATTGTGACTGCCGCAGTGTGGGCAAGTTCTTATTTCGGGTTCAGTCTCAAGGTGTCTAACGTATTGCTCAATATGACGACATCATATCTGTCGCCCAATGTGATACTTGCCGCTATTTCCCTTCTAATGTGCTTTGCGCACTTCGAATTCAAGTCAACAGCCGTCAACCGGATTGCGGTATCCGCATTTGCATCCGTACTTACCCATGGATACGCAATGAACAGTGTATATATACCTCTAATTCAGGACTTATACAAAGCTTCACCGTTTGTCACGTTTCTATGCGAAGCCGTCGGCATCATGCTTGCCTACCTTATTATCAGTGTCGTTTTGGACAAACCACGTATCTACCTATGGGGAAAAGTATACCCCCTCCTTAATCGATGGGTCGTATCACGTTTTAGACAATAGAGAAATTCCTACCCGCCTGACACACATTCTACATGACCGAAGCTACATATCCCATTAAAAAATTTGCGGACCTGCGGATGTATATTGCCGCAGATATGTTCCGTTATATGACATCCACAAGTGCCAAGGCATTCCTTCGCGCATGGTATATTGCCGGATTTAGGTATACATTCTTTATGCGCTGCTGTCGCTACTACAGCCACAGATTATGGCATAGGCCTCTATTTCTGTTATGCCGCATAGCCCTGCGGCACTACTCTGTCAAATACGGCTTCCAAATTCCGTGGCAGACAGACATAGGCCCGGGGCTGATGATAGGCCACTACGGCCCGATTATTATCAACCCAAACAGCCGTATAGGCATCAACTGCAACATTTCGGTCGGGGTTCTTATGGGACTGACCCATGACATTGAGCACCATGTTTTTTACTACCCCACTATCGGACATCGGGTTAGTTTGGCCAACGGCGTGAAAGTCATTGGCAACGTCCACATTGACGACGGAGCCGTTGTCGGAGTCGGAGCTGTCGTCACAGCCGGACTCGACAAAGACGCCGTAGCCGTAGGCGTACCGGCTCGCGTAATTGCCCACACCGGCAGTGCCGCCTACGTCGGTTCCTTCCATCCCGCAACCATTCCCCTGATGAACGAAGCCGTAAAGGCATCGAATTAAGTCGACTCCTCTGCTTGATTTGAAGTAAGCAAAAGACCGCCTCGACTTGCGTATGATTAGCACTTGACAATCTTCTCGTACATTTTCAAGACCGAATTGCACCACGCGTCCAGCGTGTACTTAGTTCTATTGCGTGCTGCCGTAATTGCCGTATCTTCAGCCAATTTATGTCTATCGATTGAGATAAAGTCCTCTATTTTGTCTGCCAAATCACTAACATCAAGGCTTTTGAAAAGCATCACAGACGGATTGCCGGCATTCCACATCGTACCGGGTATATCACTTTGTATCACCGCAAGCCCATATAGAGTAGCCTCGCAGACTGCATACGAGAATGTCTCGTGTTGGGCTGCCGAAATAAAGCAGTCTGTGCCGTCGAAGACACGTACAATATCTTCATCTTGCTCTATAGGCTCAAGCCATTGCGGCAAAGCAGCGTCCGATCCGAAGACTCGCGAAAAAACATCTCTCGAATCCGTACCAATAACCACGCGTAACATCGCTTCACCGGGCTTCAATCGCCCGGAATCATACAGCATCTTAAATGCTTCAAGTGCTATATCCATGCGTTTTTGTATATTACGGCCGCCCAAGCACACAAAACGGCGTATGCCATCATCCTCAAATGTCCAATCTTTAGTCTTATATATACGAGAGATATCAATGCCGTTTGGCAGGACTATTGACCCTTTGAAACGGCCGCCAAAGCGACGGACAAAAGCATCAACTTCCTGACTTACAGCTATGGTATACACCCGGCTTCGCAACGTAGGCAAACAATAATGACGGAAAAAGCACCAGCGTTGATACATAGCCTTAAGTATATTAGGTTGATAGGACAGATGGTCATGTAGATGCCACACCACCGGAATATCATAACCTCTGTGACGTACAGCCTTGCATACTGCTTCATCATAGCCCTCAAAATGAGTATGCATCAATACCTTACCATTATACTTTTTTATGACTGCCTCTATGGCAGCTACACCGGCCTTCCCCGGTTGAATAAGACTTACTTCATGCTCGGAGGCAAAGCCCTCGAACCATACACAATCGCGTGCCTGAGGCGGAAAAACATAGACCATACCGCCGCCGCTTTTTGCAAGTCTCTTCTCAAGGAGCATAAGACTCTTCACAAAATTTCCCAAATACGGAGCTGCATATTGCGCCAAATGCACCGCTGTCGTCCCTTTTATGTCCATATACCTATCAAATTTTGCCGGTTTTTAAGTCTTAATCTCGCAAAATTAAACATTATTTAGGAGATAGTTGCTATCTTTGCAAACAAATGAGCCAAGTCAATTATAAACGAATAGCCCAAAACGCTACCGCGCTTTATCTGCGTATGATTGTTACTATGGTTTTGGGGCTTTATACATCTCGAGTTGTCTTACAGATGCTTGGGGTTAGCGATTTCGGCATTTTTGGTCTTGTTGGCGGAATTGCAGGAATGCTATCCATTATCAACGCATCTATGGCAAGCGCAACTTCGCGATATATAACATATGAGCTTGCCAAGGGCGATAAGGAGAAATTGTCACAAACATTCACTTCGGCATTGCAGATACATGTCGGGATTGCCGTCATCTTTTTGTTGTTAGCTGAAACTATCGGGCTATGGTTTGTCAATACACAACTTGTCATTCCCCCCGAACGAATGGAGGCAGCAAAATGGGTTTACCAGTGTTCAGTTTTCACTGCAATACTCACCATAACCCAAGTCCCATATAATGCCGCACTCTTCGCGCACGAAAAAATGACCGTATTTGCCTACATCGAAATACTAAATTCGCTGCTTAAACTTGGCGCAGCACTTCTCTTAGTGCTCTGGGATTCGGAATCGCGTCTTATTTGGTATGCCATTATATCCTTATTGGTATCATCCGTCATCCTATTCATATATCGAATATATTGCATTCGCCATTTTGCCGAATGTCACATAAAACGCATTTGGCGTCCTAAGATTCTCAAACCAATGCTTTCGTTTTCGGCATATGACTTATATGGTAACATCTGTGGGTTATCCTTCTATCAAGGCACCAATGTGATTCTCAATCTTTTTTTTGGCGTTGTAATCAATGCGGCAAGTTCTATAGCCAACACCGTCAGCGGTGTCCTTCAAGGCTTTGCTTTTAAGATAATCATGGCGTTCAAACCTTCAATTGTCAAGTTGTATGCCGTGGGCGATATTCATGGAATGTCGCGCATTGTCAATATGGCAACAACGCTTTCCGTTCTACTAATGGGCATATCATCGATTCCATTATATTTTGAGATGGACTATATCATCAATCTCTGGTTGGGAAGTACTCCGGAGTATGTCGTACCGTTTTGTCGATTACTTCTGATATATTGTACAATCGGAATTGTCAATGCAATTCAGATTCAGGCGATACATGCAACAGGAAATATCAAGCGCATCACCTTTGTAGGCGGCACAATCAATCTATTGACTATGCCGGCAATGTATGTCGCTTTATATTTCGGGATGCCATCAGTTGCGGCTTATGTCATTCAAGTAATAGCGGTTACCCTAATCTCAACCTTTTCCATCTTAATTGTCAAACATCAAATACGAGATTTCGAAATACGCCCGTATATTGCTGCAACGACTAAAGTCATAGTTATAATATTGGTAACCGCCATGGCGATTTATCCGCTCACTCTTATTATCGCGCCATCTATAATCAGCCTCTTAGCGCTATATTTATTAACCACCATTATTGTCACCATTGCCGCATACACATGCTGTCTTGACGATAATTATCGCCATCGCGTAAAGGCATTTATTGCTCAACGCATTCCATTATTTGATAACAAACGATAACACACCACTAATGACACAATACATATTAGAAAAAAATAATGAGAACCGTATCAAATGGATTGATACGGCACGCTGCATTGGTCTATGCCTAATACTATTCTGTCATATTCCACCTCGATACGAGTCATTCCACGACCTCATCTATTGTTTTCATGTGCCGATGTTCTTCATCCTATCAGGCATTTTTTTGAAAGACGAAATTAGCATAAATGGCATCTGGCACTCATTTAAGCACCTTATTATCCCATATTTTGCATATAACATCATATTACAGATTATACTCTGTGTCTATATTATTACGCGCGGAGGCGACCCTCTGCCCGGACTCATCGACTCTACTATGGGCACACTGATTGGTTCATCCAAAGTCGAAAGTCCTTGGCATCTGCTTGGCGGGCTGTCCTGGTTCCTTCCGGCATTATTTATCGCCCGTATTGCAGCGCAAATATCCATACGGATACTCAACTGCGCCACAAATAAAATTTTAACGACAATCTTTATCGGGTTGGCTTTATTCGGTCTTTATTATTGGCCACATACACGCTTGGACTGGTGCTTCTGGAGCTTTGATGCCGCTATATTAGGTACTTATTTCATAATCTTCGGACATCTGATGCGCAGTTTCTTCCTGAAGATTGGAATGCTACCTATATATACTAAGATTTCTCTATTTGTCATAGCAGGTATAGCCCTATGGTTCCTCAACATCAATGGTACAGCCAATATGTTTCGAGGAGAATATGGAAACCGCATTGATTTATTCTTTATAAACGGCATTATTGGCACAATAGCCATCTGTGCTCTTTCCGCAATAGTCTCTCTTCCCAAGATAATGACAGCTCTATTCACAAAAGGCGCAATCTTCTTCATCTGTGCGCACGTGTTTATTATGGATTATGTCAGTCTGATATATGTGCGACTTTCGGGCCGCCCGTGGGAATTTGAGACCACAGACAAATTGATTATTGCATCCTGTACCATTCTCTGCTTTATAACTATTGCTGCAATCCTCCGTGCACTTAATCCCAAGCTTTTACGATGAACAGTTACATTTCTCGCAAAACATACAGCTTATACTATCGCTGGCGACTGTTGTATGACCTCATATATCGAAATGTCGTACAACCTCCTTATGTAATGACGATTCAAGAAACACTTCAAAAAATTATTACAGACAAATGCTCGCTATGTCGTTATGGTGATGGCGAAATCTCCAGCATTTATGGTGCAAACTTAAATTTTCAGCCACACAACGATACATTGAGCACACGGCTAAAAGAAATACTCAAAAGCAATACGCAAGATGTTTTAATATGCTTACCGCGCGTTTTTGACAGCAAATGGCTCAACGAAGATAATCCCGTAGAGAGATCTTTTTGGAAGAACCACCTACTAATGGCACGCCATAAATGGTATCACCTTTTGTCTTCAAAGGTAAAGTATGGCAACGCCCTTTGTTCACGATTCTATTCCATTGATTTCGATTACGACAAATCAAAAGAGATTTATACCTTATGGGCACAAATATGGTATAAACGTGATCTTGTAATAATCGAAGGGCAAGACTCCAAACTCGGAGTGGGCAACAACTGCTTTGACGGCTCGACAAGCATTAAACGAATTATTGCACCCTCAAAAAATAGTTTTGTCCGATATAACGAAATCCTCAACACAGCCTTACATCAAGACCCGAATGCATTGTATCTGATTGCCCTCGGACCTACGGCAACAGTCTTGGCCTATGATTTAGCGATTTCCGGACGTCAGGCGTTAGATATTGGGCATATTGACCTGGAATACGAATGGTGGACACAACGTACAACCACCAAAACAACAATACCCGGAAAGTTTTGCAACGAAACATTCTTGACAGGCAGACAAAAGACCGAAGTCGAAGGAGAGGTGCCAAGCAAAGCATTATCTCTTTATAAGTCTGAAATCATTACCATTATAGATTAATATATGCCTACAATATCTATAGTCATACCCGTATACAATGCCGAATCATTTATCCGGAGGTGTCTCGATAGCATTGTTTCTCAATGCTATAGTGACTTCGAGGTATTATTGATTGATGACGGCAGCAGCGATAGTTCTGCATCAATATGTGATCTATACGCTTCTAAATACGACTATTTCTCTGTAATTCATACACCTAACAGAGGCGTGTCCGCTGCACGTAATCTCGGCATAAAGTCCGCCAAAGGATCGTTTGTGACTTTTATCGATGCAGATGACTATGTTTCCCCACGACATCTGCAAGCATTCGTAGATGCCGGAGCATTGGATTCAGACTTATGCCTCACCGGTGTCAATGCAGTATACAACGACAGCTCATTAAATCACACCACGCAAATTAAAGACACCGGAACAAAAATTTCACGTAATACATTTATTGAAGACTGCATCACAAGTGGACACTGCCTAAGCCCCTGGGCAAAACTTTTCCGTCAAAGTTTTCTGAAATCACATGACATTAAGTTTGACGAACAACTAAAATATGCTGAAGACCGCGTGTTTATCGCACAAGTATTGACAAGTGCAAAAACATTTTCTGCATCAGATGAGTGTACCTATATCTATACACACGAAAACCCGATTGCTCTTACTCTCCATCCTCGGCCACACACCCAAATATGGCCTTATATAAAACAGTATTACCCATTAATAGAACATCTATTATCAGAAATAAATGCTAATGAAAAACTGCGAAATACGGCACATCAATTATATTCATATGAAGCATTAGCAATGGTCTCTGATTTAATTTCAGACAGTCATATAGATTTCCATACGCGCAAAGCCAAACTGAAGCAAATACCATATGAACTTCGAAGAATACTCCGAGACACGCCATTAATGTCAAAAGGATATAAATTGCTGGCCTACGCCTTATATTACCTGCCAGCTGCATTATGCATTAGAGTTGCTCGATTATTTCCTTAATCCGTCGATGATAGTATCTAATTACAATATCTAAGAGTTACACAAGAGCATTAAAAGCTATGACAACTATAAGAACAATAAGAGCGATAAGAACTATGGGAGCAATACATTATACCCATTCCTCCCATTATTCACATAGCTCCCATTTAATAAAGCCTGTCTATGCCTAAGCGAGTACTATTTATAATAAGCAATATGGAGACCGGGGGCGTCAGCAAGGCAATGACATCGCTGCTGGCAGTGCTGGATCGCACTCGCGTGACACCGGAGTTGCTGATAGTGTCGCCACATGGGACACTAATGCCACTTATACCCGATGACGTGCATATATATACCGACAGACGTATGGCGGCATTGACAGCCGGAATCGGCGGCCTTTGGTCTCTGGTACGGCTCGGACGGCCTGACCTGGCGGTAATGTCAATGATTCGCATGGCGGTAATGCGCGTGTCGCGATGCGCCGGCGCCTGGATGCTGGCACGCCTGATGCCACGCCTCAAAGGTCGCTGGGACGCCGTAGTCGATTTCAACGGCCAGCACCAGCTCTATTATATGGCGCGCAAAATCGAGGCAGATCGCCGTGCCACTTTCTTCCATAACGATTACCGCCGTTGGCGCTACTACGAAAGTGCCGACCGACGATTCTTCGGCCATGTCGATGCCATATTCACCGTCAGCGATGTATGCGTCGAAGCCTTACGTGAAGTTTTTCCGAAGTACACAGACCGTATTGCCAAGGTCGAAAATGTCTGCGCCCCGGGCATCATCGCACGCATGGCTGCCCAAACGCAGGAAATGTCAACACTGCATGGCACTGTATTAATGACACTCGGCCACATATGTCATCGTAAAGGTGCAGACCTTATAATCGAAGCGGCCGGACGCTTGCACGATGCCGGCGTAGACTTCACCTGGATGATGGTCGGAGCGCCGCAGGAACAGGAATATATCACGAAGATGTCCACGCCGCCGCTGGATGCACACTTCCGCCTCATCGGAGTCACCGCCAACCCCTACCCCTACCTGCGCCGCGCCGACATCGTGGTTCACCCCTCGCGCTTCGAGGGCAAGTCCATAGCCCTGGACGAAGCCCGGCTGATGGGCAAAGCCGTAGTTGTTACCGATTTCAGCACCGTCGGCGACCAGTTCACAGACGGCGTCAATGCCACGATAGTACCGATGGACGGCGAATCAATAGCCAACGCCATACGCGACCTCATCGAACACCCCGAAACCGCCGACAAATACAGATGTTACAATGCCTCCCACCCTGCCGACCAATCGCACACCCTCGACCCATTATATGATTTTATCGATAAACAATAGACAGATATGCGTATTCTCCACGTAATCACATCATTGCACACAGGCGGAGCCGAAAGACTAATGGTAGATCTGCTGCCTCGTATGGCCGACCAAGGCCACGAAGTGCACCTTGCAATCTTCGACTGCACGCATACACCATTCTACAAGGCGCTCGAAGCAACCGACAAGGTCGCCATACACGACTTCGGCGGAAGCGTCTACTCGCCGCTTCAAATATTCAGGCTCATTCGAGTGATACGCAAGCACCACTTCGATATTGTCCATACGCACAACACCTCGCCTCAGATGTTCGGAGCTATCGCATCTATATTTGTCTCAAAAAAAGTAACATTCATCACCACTGAACACAGCACAGAAAATCGCCGCCGCAACAGCCTTTGGCGCCCCATCGATCGGTGGATGTACACACGGTACAGCCGCACAATCTGCATATCAAACGAAGCACTTACCGCACTCGAGTCCCATGTTGGTAGACATCCTACACGGAACATCGTAATCCAGAATGGTGTTGATACCATTCGTTTTACTACAATACCTTTGGGTGAAATACCGCCAGAGAATACCGAAGTACACATAATTATGATTGCTGCTTTTAGATCAGGGAAGAACCAAGAGACGCTTGTACGGGCGCTCGCGCTATTGCCCGAACGCTTCCGTCTCACTCTTGTGGGCACCGGTGAGCGTATGGAATACGTACGTACCATAGCTCAAGAGGCCGGCGTTTCGGGACGCGTTACATTTGCCGGACATCGCGACGACATCCCGGAAGTACTTAAATCTTCTGACATTACCGTACTATCTTCGCACTACGAAGGACTTTCGCTGTCCTCAGTAGAATGTATGGCCGCCGGACGACCGTTCATTGCCTCGGACGTTCCCGGACTTCATGACATAGTCAATGGAGCCGGCATCCTTGTGCCGGACAACGATGCTCAAGCCCTTGCCTATACCATCACAAAGCTTTGCAACAATCCATCTTTCTATCGCAATACGGCCGAAAACTGTCGCAAACGAGCCTTGGATTACGATATTTCTACAATGACTAAAGGGTATTTGAAATTATATTCCGAAATCAAGGCATAAGCAATACATATTCTCGCCTCTGCTCGTTATATTCCGACAGGCACAAATTTTCCGAGTGCTTGTGGTGTCGCATCTAAAAACTTTTAGCTACCTTTGCAAAACAATCGCGCCTAAGGGAGGCTATGCCTGCCTTACTTAATTGTGGCGCAACATACAACGACAATACACACAACAGATTATGAAAGAACAAATACTTGCTATCACCGGCAAACCCGGGTTATACCGTCTGCTGTCGCAAGGCAAAAACATGCTCATCGTCGAAAATATCACCACACACCATCGTATGCCGGCTTATGCAAGCAACAAAGTGGTAGCTCTCAGCGAAGTAGCCATTTACACTACCGGCGACGACATGCCCTTGTTCGAAGTTATGGACAAGGTTAAAGCCGCTACCGAAAGCAAACCTGTAGATATTAAAGCCCTGGGCGGAGACACCGAAATACGTGAATACTTCGGCAAAGTATTCCCCGAATACGATAGCGAGCGCGTATACACCACCGACATCAAGAAATTCTTTAATTGGTACAACACACTCATCCGGGCCGGTATCACCGACTTTGCTCCCGAAACCGAAAACACCGAAGAGGCTGCTGCCGAAGAAGTCAAATAACTTCTGCCTAAGGACACACTCTCTCCCTCTTGACATGAACTTGACCGGACATCGTCCCTTATCGGTATGCACCGCAATACTCGTGGCGCTACTGACTTGTGTCAGCATAGACACACTTGCCGCTTCGCGCTGGCAGCCGGACATTCTGGGCGACAGGTATGTCTGTACAACCATATACCAACCAGCCGACTACGGCGGGGATGTAACGTGCACCGTCATACGCCATGATGTCGGATGCAATACAGCCGACACCTTACGCCGTGGTGTACTATACATTCACGGATACAACGACTACTTCTTCCAAAAGGATATGGGTGACCGCTTCGTTGGCTCGGGATACGCCTTCTACGCCGTTGATTTGCGCCGTTACGGACGTTCGGTACTGCCATATAGGCGTCCTTACGAAGTACGCAACATCGCCGAATACTATGCGGACATCGACTCGGCTCTGATGCTGATGCATCAAAACGGTGTACGCGACATTGTACTGATGGGCCACAGCACCGGAGGACTTGTAGCCGCATCATATCTCAACACACGGCACGACACCGAAATACGAGCTCTGGTACTTAACAGTCCCTTCCTCGAATGGAACATGGGCGGATTTATGCGTCACGTAGCTATCCCTATAGTCGGATGCCTCGGCCGACACTTTCCAAACATCGCTATAAGTCAAGGCGATGGAACCGCCTATGCCGAAAGTCTGCTCAAACAGTACCACGGGCAATGGGAATTCAACACCGATTGGAAGACCATACATCCGCGCAAAGTGACGGCCGGGTGGATACGCGCCATCTCCGAAGCCCAAGACGCGCTGCACCGGCACTCATGGATTACGGTACCCATCCTACTAATGTCCTCCGGACACAGCGTCTATGGCGACAAATGGACACCCGAGCACCAGCATGGCGACGCTGTGCTAAATGTCGAAGACATTCGCCGCTATGGTGCCACCCTCGGTCCGGATGTCAAATCCTATAAATTCGAAGGAGGCCTGCATGACCTTATCCTTAGTGACCGCCCCGTAGCCGATGCCGTATACCGCACCATCTTCGACTGGCTCGCCCGACAGCTTCTCCTCCCGTCCAAACATCGTTGATTCTATTTTCCAATTATTAGATGCCGAGATGTACACGTCAGATGATTCAGATCGAAAACACCATGAAGAGAATCTAAAAGCTATCTTTGGCTTTGAGCACTTTTATGACGAACAATGGAGGGCTATTTCTCAATTACTTGTAGGCAAGCGCGTACTGATGATTGAGCGCACCGGATTTGGTAAATCACTATGCTATCAGTATCCGGCAACACAATTCAAGGGAACCTCTATTGTTTTTTCGCCACTTATAGCGCTGATGCGCAATCAGGTCACCGGTCTAAAAAAGCACAATATTTCGGCTGCATTAATAACATGTGAACAAACGCCCGAAGAAAATGCCCGCATATTAGAATCAGCACAAGAAGGGAAATACAAACTGCTATACATTGCACCTGAACGACAAGAAAACCAAGCCTGGATTAATGCAATCAGTCATATTAACGTCTCGATGGTCGTAATTGACGAGGCTCATACGATATCCACATGGGGTCATGATTTCAGGCCGGCATTCCGTCGTATCATCAATCTTATCAGGCTGTTACCCAAAAGCACTCCGGTTTTAGCAAGTACAGCTACAGCAAACATACGTGTTCAGAATGACATTGTCAAACAAATTGGCAACAACATAACGACAATACGAGGTCCATTAAGCCGCGACAATTTTCGGCTTTTCGCTATTCGGACCAATTCGGAAGAATTCAAGATGAAATGGCTCGCCGAGAACATCAAAAGTCTTCCCGGTACAGGTTTGGTTTATATCGGAACACGAGCACAAGCCGAATACTATACCGCATGGCTGAATTTCTTCGGCATAAGCACAATGTTCTACCACGCTGGATTGGACGCACAACAACGGGTAGAAATTGAGAACGGATTGATTGAAAATCGCTGGAAATGCATCATTTCAACCAACGCTCTTGGCATGGGGTTAGACAAACCGGATGTTCGTTTTGTTATTCACACACAGATTCCGGTATCGCCGATACACTATTATCAAGAAATCGGCCGCGCCGGTCGTGACGGACAACCAGCATATGCCATCCTACTTTATAACGAGGCTCCAAGCCGGATTAACGATGGCTATACTTGCGATTGCGACCTACCGTTGTCTTTCATAAACAACGCACGACCTACCGAGGAATAATATGCAGACGTGATTCATTGTCTTCGCGAAGAAATGCTTGGCGAACGCGATCTTATGTTACGTACCAATCTAAAAAAGAATGAAATCCGTACGATTCGAGCAGATCTTATTGACCAGAACATTATACGTCCCGTCAACTTGAATAATAGAAAATATTACGAATACATCAATGGAGCACCGGATTTAGAATACTCGGTATTTGAGCGTATACGGCAAATACGGCTAAACGAATTGCAAGCCATGGTTGATTATGTATATACAACTATACCGCGAATGAACTATCTTTGCCAATTTCTGGATAACGATACACTGTCAAAAGCAATTTGCGACAATACATCCGCTCCAAGTCTTCCACGTTTTGTGTCACCTATAACTGAGGTAATGTACAAGGAGTTTTCCTCCAGGTTCTTCCCTTCAATCGAAACGGCAGACGTTATGACAAAGACAATAGACGACTTTTCGCTAAAACTATCTCTTGACTCATGTGGCAAGCTACGTGTCTCATACAAAAACACATTAGTTTTGTATGATGGCAAAAGAATTCCCGGCTTACCTATAACCGTTTCAGGCACACTCACAACCATGGCAGAACAATATGCCATAAGAAAATCACACTTATCCAACGGATTTGCTTCGGCATATTACGGTCAATCCGAAGTTGGAGAGATTATTCATCATTCAAAATACGAAAATGGAGGGGATTTCTCAGACAAACTGTTGGGTCGTATCAAGACGATGATACTTGATAAATTAGACGGCATCCACTTCGATTTGCTACTATACATTCCACCAACTATCTCCGGAGACCTTGTCAAGAATTTTGCTATTAAGCTATCTACTGAAATTTGCATACCTTTATCGGACAAGTTGAAAAAGACAAGAGTAACAGACGCACAAAAAGTATTTCGCAACGCTTATGGCAAAAACAACAACGTACGCGATGCTTTTGATATACCGGCCAATATCGTAGAAGGGAAAACTATTCTGCTCCTTGACGATATCTACGACAGCGGAGCAACGCTTAAAGAAGCCGGACGTGTGCTGACTCAGCGAGGGGCAAAATTAATTGTACCCATAGTCATAGCCAAAACCATAGGAGGAGAATAATGAACCAACGGGAGCTGACATATTGGAACGCCTTGGCTTTGATGCCGGGTCTGTCTACACGCAAAAAAAACGCCATATACGTACGCTGTTATACAGCTATTCCTCGAATCAATATCATCGAGTTATTCGAGAATCAGCAAGTTTGGGATCAGATACATCTCACCTATGCCGAACGTTCAGCCTTTGCTACTGCTTGTGATAGTATTGCAAGTACAGCTTTTATTACTGAGAATCTTCTGGCACAAGGTTATAAAATTATACCTTTTGACGCACCGGAATACTCGCACGCACTTAAAGCAAATCTAAAACAAGGTACGCCTACCATATTGTATACAAAGGGCGAAGTATCGCTAATGAACACTCTTTCAACGGCTATTGTCGGGTCACGAAATGCCGACACGACATCATTAGAGTTTACCCGAAACGTAGTCTCAATGGCCGTAGCCTCAGGACGAGTAATTGTAAGCGGATATGCCAAAGGCGTGGATAGACAAGCTCTGGATGTTTGTTTAGATTGCGGAGGGAAAAGCATAATTGTCCTCCCGCAAGGCATCACCACATTTGCATCAGGATTTAAACAATACTATAAACGAATACTCAACGGTGAGCTTTTAGTCGTCAGCTGCTTCCCCCCACAAATGCCATGGTCTGTTTCTTGCGCAATGGCTCGAAACAGCATTATATATGGAATGGCAAACGATATATATGTTGCCCAAAGTGATGACAAAGGCGGTACATGGGCCGGAGTACTTGACGGATTGCACAAAAATAGGAGGATATATGTACGCAATCCTCTACCCGATGAAAAGAATGCCAATGCTCTTCTTGTTCAAAAAGGCTGTATTGCAGTCGATATGCATGGAAATATATTGACAAGTTGCAATTATCCTATGCCGACCGATTTGACTTTAGACCTTGTGTCCGACGAGGCGACCACATATTCATCACCCAAAGACGAGATTTTGCGTGTATTGTCCGAATATAATGACCTTACCGCAAAACAAATCCGGACTAAAGCTAAACTTAATATCTCCGAATCCAAAATACGTGGTATTTTACGAAAATCTGATGCTGTAGGTTGTAGAAAGATACGGTCCACAAACCACTATTACTTGCACAATAAACCGAATGGGCTTCCAAACCTCGATTTTTAGGGCAATCCAATTTGGCTTTATTCGTCAAATACAGATTAAAATGTAATTCACAATCGGTTAGCTTCAATATCAATTAAAAGCCCATACTATTACACACAACAAAGGATACGCAGCTTACGATTTCATTGGAAATTGCTATCTTTGCACTTAAAAGAACACTCAGAATAAAAACGCACCGACTAATGGGTACAAACATATTCGGACGCATACCAAGCGTCACCAAGAATTTACTGATAATTAATATTATCGTATTCGCTTTTGGCGCACTGATGCCGAAAGCGGTACAGAATATGGAGGACGTACTGGCGCTGCATTACGCGACATCGCCAGGCTTCCATGTATGGCAAGTATTCACCTATATGTTCATGCATGGCAGCTTCACACATCTGTTCTTCAACATGTTTGCATTGCTTATGTTCGGGTCGGTACTCGAATGGACAATGGGTTGGCGACGCTTTCTCTTCTTCTACATCAGTTGCGGCATTGGTGCGGCATTGATACAGATGGGCGTATTCGCCATAATATTATCCAAGTACCAGGCTATGATGAATCCGTCTCAGTTCCACGATGTAATCGTGTATGGTTGGGACGCTATGCATCAAGGTCAGTACTTTATAGACAGCACCTTCGCCACAATCTCATCCTTGGTTAATACACCATGCGTAGGCGCTTCGGGCGCCATCTTCGGCCTGCTATTGGCCTTCGCTATGCTGTATCCCAACCGCGAACTGTACTTAATGTTTATTCCCATACCCATCAAGGCCAAATGGATGGTACTGGGCTACTGCCTGCTCGAGCTATCGCTTGGACTGACCGGCGCCGCTGACGGCATCGCACACTTCGCACACCTCGGTGGAGCTGCTTTCGGCTTTGCCATACTGATGTACTGGAAAAAGAAAGGGGCTTTCCGTGGCAACTATTAGAACCGGACGTATTTTCACGGCACTTGGAGGCCCACCCACAATCGCACTGCTGGCGCTCAATGTTGCTGTATTCGTATGCATGCACTTGTGCGTATGGTGCGGCATTGATGACTACGCGGCAGCTGAAGCACTTTCGTTGCCTTCCGATGCGGCAAATCTGGCCTCGCGTCCGTGGACGCCGCTGACGTATATGTTCACTCAATGGGACGGCCTACATCTACTGGTCAACATGTTATGGCTGGCTTCGTTCGCCCCGATATTTTATCGCATAGGGTTGCCCGGACTGACATGGCGCGTCTACCTTGCCGGAGGCATCGGCGGAGCCTTGGCTTTCGAAATAGCTGCAGCCTGCACACCAGTGCATGGAATGCTGGCCGGGGCAAGTGCCGCCGTCCTTGGCATCATCACTGCCGCCGTAATCTATAGGCCGCATGCACGTCTCAACTTGCTTGGCATCGGCGATGTATCTATAGTCTTCACTGCCATCATCGTCGGCCTGCTATACATCATTGCATCATATGGCACTCCTGAAACATTTGCCGCGCACATGGGTGGAGCACTCGGTGGCGGCCTGTATGCCTTTGTCGAGAAACGAATACGCCGATACAAAGCTCAGCGTCAAATACGGAAAGCCGCAAACACCACACATAACACGACAGCACCCGAAAAAATGCAAGCCGAGCTGGACAAAATACTCGCCAAGGTAGGACGCAGCGGCTACGGATCGCTCAATGACGCCGAACGCCGCCGTCTTTTTGAAATTTCACAACACCTCAAATGACCGCCAAAACCGACATAACCACACCGGCGGCAACCGCGTCCGTCAACACGACACAAGTCGCCGATAGCACTCGCCGCCATCCGTGGTGGCATCACGTACTGTCGGTCATTATGTGCATAGTCACCTGTGCCGTGTCCATCGCTACAATTATCTCGGCCTGGGCCGGCTCCATAGATCCCGAAGACATCCCGGTGGCCGGAGTGTGCGTGATGGTGCTACCCATACTCGCGCCAATACTGCTGGCCGTATTCATCATAGACGTATTTTGGTGGCGGCGTAGCGCCGTTATCGCCGGACTTGCCTTGGCTATTTGTTTGCCGCGAATTCTCAGTGTGTACCCCTTGTCATGGCCTCCAGGCCCTCTACCCGAAGAATACAAGCCGCGTGCTTGGACTCTACTATCTTACAATTGTGCCGAGTGGCTCGATCTTGATCAAAAATACCCGGACGACATCAACCCGGCATTATCATACATCCTGCGCACGGATGCCGACATCGTGTGTATTCAGGAAGCCGACTACCTATCCGTAGAGCACAGCGTACGCATCACATCAAAACAAATAGACAGCATATCACGCCGCTATCCGTACATAATCTTCAACGACCACAACCAGCTGTTGCTAAGCAAACACCCGGCGGACGCCCTACCTCTGGGATACGAACGGCGCCGCTACGGCAACGGCGATATAGCCGGATACCGCATACACATCGACAGCCATGTACTCACAATATTCAACGTCCATCTACAAAGCATCGGCCTGACCGAGGACGATAAGGAACTCTACAGCGGACTGACCGGCATTTCCGAACATCCGGCTACAATGATCGATAATCCGCTGCAACGCGTACGTACCGACTTAGTGGCCAAACTCAGCGCAGCCAATGTCATGCGTGCACGCCAAGTCAAACGCCTAATTCAATATATCCGCAAATTTGGCGGGACCAATTGTATAGTTTGCGGAGACTTTAACGATGTTCCCGGGTGCTATGCCCTGGAGCAAGTCGAGGATCAAGGTCTGCGACAGGTCTACCCGGCTGTCGGTCTCGGATACATGTATACGTACAACCGCAACTCAATGTATTTTCGCATCGACCACGTATTATGGCGCGGCAATTTTGCGCCGCACAGCATGAAACGTGGCGACATCCGTAATTCGGACCACTTCCCGCTGCTCACCACTTTCGTGTGGAACGATGACAAGTGAAAAGGCGTCCTATTAGCCGTCTCAGCACCTGTTTCATATCCGTTTCACTCCACTTCCGCGTATAATTTCATCCTCGGCACATCATCCTACACGCTACACTTCAACCACGAACCTATCGCAGCCGCAAGTCCAACCACAATCACGTCTAAAAGTGGCCACACTCTGAAAAGACGTGGCTATTATTTTTTGCGATTGACGATTTAATGCTTAACTTTGTACTATGACTAACGAAGACAATACATTCGGAGAGGATTTGCGTCAAGCCGTGGAGGTACTGCGGCACGGCGGACTTATACTCTACCCGACAGACACCGTTTGGGGCATCGGTTGCGATGCCACAAACGAAGATGCGGTACATCGTGTATATTCAGTCAAGGGACGCCGTGACAATAAGGCACTCATAACACTCGTGGGTGACTTAGGCGCGCTCGAACGCACCGTTGACGCCGTCCCGGACATAGCATACGACCTCATCGAATGTTCGGACCGACCACTGACCATTGTCTACGACCGCGGCCGCGGTGTTGCTCCGGCACTTATGGGCGAAGACGGAACCTTGGGCATACGACTGACCCGTGAACGCTTCTCGGCTGCCCTATGCCGTGCCCTCGGACGCCCGCTGGTGTCCACATCAGCCAATTTCAGCGGAGCACCAACACCTCGCACCTTCGACCAAATAGACCCGCAACTTGCCGCCCAAATGGACTACGTTTGCCTCACCGGACGCGACCGTAAACCCGGACGCCCGTCCATTGTCATGCGTTTAGAGCAGGGAGGTGTATTCAAAATACTTCGTAAATAGTGTACAAAAAACCACATCACCGCATTACAGCCACTATAAAAGCTCGCCCCAAATCAAAATACTTCAATTAACAACGGCCGACGACACCAAAACGCAACGGCCACAGTATCAAACACATCACAGATAACCATCGTGCGAAATATCCGCTGCAAGGCTTTTACATACGTCTTTGCTGACTTCCTGATGCTCAACATCGGGTGGACGGTCTTCAGCGTTGTGCGCTACCACTTCCTTCCGGAGAGCATACGTATGCACTACACACTGGCCGAGCATCTTACGCAAAAGCACGTCATCACCGGGCAGATAATTGTTCCATTAGTGATGTTGGCCATATACTGGCTCTCGGGATACTACAGCAAGACATACTTCAAGTCTCGCCTTGACGAATTGGGCAATACAGCCGTAGTCTCGGCCATAGGGGTTCTGGGCATATTCTTCATCGCAATCATCAACGACACACTCTCTCCCGGTGTCAAAGGATATTACGAGCTTATAGTCATACTATGGCTGCTGTGGTTTATCCCGGTATATCTTGTGCGCCTCATCCAGACCACGCATACCGCAAGACGCATCCAGCGGCGCGAATTGGCTTTCAACACCTTGGTCGTAGGAGCGACCAAAGGCGGCAAAGCATTGGTGGACAGACTTAACGCCGCACCGCGAGGAAGCGGAATACACATTATAGGATATGTTGACACAGACACAACCAATGCCACGGCTGCACAACGTCCGGACCTCGGACTGCCGGTGTATCGATTGGACGACCTACCCGAAATATGCAAAACGCTGGATGTGCACAACCTAATAGTCATTCCACACCGCGAAGGCATACGTCAGACCGGCCAACTAATCAACACCCTCTTTCCCCTTGACCGCACAATACTCATTCCGGCAGATCTCTACAGCATCATAGCCGCACGCCCTCGCATGTTCACCGTCACCGGCGAACCGCTCATTGACATCTCGCACAGCCAGGCGTCCAAGATGACACTAAACCTCAAGCGCACCGCCGATGTATTGGTGTCCGCCACAGCTCTGCTATTACTGCTTCCGCTATTTGTACTTCTTGCTCTGGCCGTACGCATAGACAGCCGAGGATGCGTGTTCTATCGCCAACAACGCATCGGATACCACAAGAAGCCCTTCTACATCTATAAATTCCGCACCATGCGCGCAGACGCCGAGGCCTCGGGCCCGGCACTATCAACATTAGAAGACCCGCGAGTGACCCGCGTAGGACATTTCCTGCGCAAATACCGCCTTGACGAACTGCCCCAATTCTGGAACGTGCTGCGAGGCGACATGTCGCTGGTGGGTCCGCGCCCCGAACGAGAATACTACATTCGCCAAATCGTGGCACGCGCCCCTTACTACAGCCTGCTGCATCAGGTACGACCCGGCATAACATCTTGGGGTATGGTCAAGTACGGATACGCAAGCAATGTCGACCAAATGCTCGAACGACTGCGTTACGACCTGTTGTACATCGACAATGTTTCCATGGCCGTAGATCTCAAGATATTGTTCTTTACCATACACACCGTTCTCACCGGCAAAGGCATCTAACCGGCCACGCATCCTCACCAAATAATGGCACAACACCCTACACACAAAAGCAAACCGGCCGCCTCGTGGTTTCTGCGTTTTCTGTCATGGCGCGAGAAGCACGTCTCGGAACGCGCCTTTGTCATATTCCTGGCGCTCATAGTGGGCATACTCAGCGGATTTGCCGCAATGCTACTGCGCTTTCTCATACACAGGATAGCCTCGGCGCTTACCGCCGACATCGACACACAATCAGGCAACTGGCTGTACATCCTGCTACCGGCCGTGGGCGTGGTCATTACCTACCTGTACGTGCGTTATATGGTACATGACAACATCTCGCACGGCGTCACGCGCGTGCTTGCAGCCATATCAACAAACAAAAGCAGACTCAAAAGGCACAATATGTACTCCTCGCTCATAGGCTGTTCCATTACCATCGGATTTGGCGGCAGCGTCGGTGCCGAGGGACCCATAGTTTACACAGGGTCGGCCATAGGATCGAACCTTGGGTCGGCATTTCGCATGTCTCCGCGCGTACTTATGCTGCTGGTGGGATGCGGCGCCGCCGCCGGTATTGCCGGAACATTTAAGGCTCCCATTGCCGGAGTGCTCTTCACCATAGAAGTATTGATGTTGGATCTAACCACCGTCTCGGTGATGCCGCTGGTGATTTCGTCAGTGACTGCCGCCACAATAGCATATATATACACGGGGTACAACTTCGAATTCTTCTTCACACAAAGCGAGCCTTTCTTCGCCGCCAAAATTCCGCTGGTCATTTTCCTGGGCGTCGTATGCGGATTGGTGTCGCTGTACTTCACACGCGTGATGAACATGATGGAGAATTTCTTCAAACGCTTCAAACACCCGGCGCTGCGCGTGGCCTCCGGATGCTTGATGCTTTCGTTGCTCGTATTTCTGTTTCCACCCCTCTATGGTGAAGGTTACTCATCCATCGAAGGACTGCTCAACGGAGATACCTCGTCCATACTTAATGGTTCTATGTTCTACGGCGTAGGCTCCAGTCATTTGGTAATCATTGCTTTCATTGCTATGATTATTGCCACCAAAGCCGTGGCCACCTCCGCCACCAATGGTGCCGGGGGCGTAGGCGGCACATTTGCACCCTCGCTATACGTCGGATGCATGACCGGATTTTTATTTGCCTACGTCACCAATCTCGTGGCACCCGAGGCACTCATTTCGGACAAAAATTTTGCACTGATGGGTATGACCGGCGTTATGTCCGCTGTTATGCATGCACCACTTATGGCCATATTCCTCACCGCTGAACTCACAGGCGGATACCAATTGTTCCTGCCACTGCTTATCGTCTCGGTAGTGTCATACGGCACCATACGACTGTTTCTGCCTTACAGCATATACGCGATGCGACTGGCTCAGCGCGGCGAGCTGCTGACACACCACAAGGATAAAGCCGTACTCACACTTCTCAAAGTCTCCAACGTCATTGAAAATGACTTTCTGCCCGTACGGCCCGATATGAACCTCAAACAAATGGTCGATACGATATCGCGCAGCCACCGCAACCTCTTTCCAGTACTCAGCCAAGACGGACGACTGCTCGGCATAGTACTGCTCGACGAGATACGCAACATTATGTTCCGCCCCGACTTGTACAAGAAGATGTACGTGGACATGTTTATGTCAACGCCGCCGGCCACCATACATATCAGCGACACGATGGACTCCGTGATGAAAACCTTCGACCAAACCGCTGCTTGGAACCTCCCGGTCGTTGATGCCGATGGCAAATATATAGGATTTGTTTCCAAAAGCAAAATCTTCAATAGCTACCGCCGAGTCCTACGCCACTACTGCGAGGACTGAACATCATAGATACATTGCAACCCGACAAAAGAGCCGGACATAAGCATAGCATATGTCCGGCTCTTTTTATTGGCTATGAGCAAATTATCCACACCATGTCTATAATACATGGCATGGCGGCTGTCACTGTAATTTGGCGGTCGAGCCTATCGTGGTCGAAATCTTGCCCGAAGGAATATCGGATGCGTCTTCCACCACCACAACATCATAATTGAGTACGGCAATGCCCAAAGCCTTACCCTCGGCAGCAATATCACATACGATTTGCATGGCGTGGCCGCCGACTGCGGCATCGCGCTTAAAAGGAATCTCGAAGCCGTAAGGCGGAATGATGTTTGTGCCCAAACGCACCCCGTCAACAAAGTACGTGGCCGACGTAATCAACGCCTTCTTGCCCGGCTCGTTATTCTTGATGTTTACCGCAGTAATTTTCAGCGTCTCGCCTTTGACCACGTATATCACATCGTCCACGACAGTGGCATCTTCGATGCTGATAGAAAGATCCACATCCGGAGTGTCATCGTCATCGCCACACGATACAAAGGCGGTCATGGGCAGGCACGCCAGCAAAGGCAGCACCAAAAGCTTCAGAAATTTTTTCATATTGTCCGTTTACTTTAATGTTGTTTTAAGTATATAAATATAACGTCCGGTGCGCGTTTTTATTGCCGCTACTGCGCACCTATAGCGCATATCACACCCGACATCCGCCACCGGCCGGTAATTAAACATTAATTTAATATCCACAGCTGACAACGTAAGCAAATTATGAGTAATTTTGTCCGAAAATAGCATATAGTCGGCTAATAGATTACGAAATTAGACCAAAATACACAATTAGAATAATGCTTACTACAGATAAAAATGCGGGGTTGACGTCTGCACAAGTCGAGGTCAGCCGCCAAGAACACGGCACCAACGTACTCACGCCGGTGGCTCGCAAATCTCTCTGGAAACTTTTCTTGGCTAAATTTAGAGATCCACTCATCGCCATCCTTATGGTGGCCGGAGTGTTGTCGCTACTCATATCCTTATACGAGTACTTTTGGCTGGGACATGACAGCGGAACCTTCTTCGAACCTTTGGGCATATTCATGGCTGTGATATGTGCCACTTCACTGGCCTTCTTCTTCGAGATGCGTGCCGAGAAAGAATTTGCCCTGCTCAACACCGTCAGCGATGACGAGCCGGTGCAGGTGGTACGCAACGGAGACACCATCAGCATCCCGCGGCGCGATGTTGTTGTAGGCGACATCGTCATTCTCAACACCGGTGACGAGGTGCCCGCTGACGGCGAGTTGGTCGAAGCCGCCTCGCTACATGTCGATGAATCAACACTCACCGGCGAACCCTTGTGCGCCAAAACTATAGATCCATCGGAATTTGACCCGGAAGCCACATTCCCATCTAACGTAGTGATGAAAGGCACCAAAGTCATGGAAGGCCACGCCATGATGCAGGTCACTGCCGTGGGCGACAATACCGAGCATGGTAACGTCTTCCGAGCATCCCAGATAGACAACAGCATCAAGACCCCGCTGATGTTGCAATTAGAGCGCCTTGGCTCAATGATTGCTCGCATCAGCTATATCATAGCCGCTATCATCATCATCGGACGCATGGGCATATACTTCTCCGATTTCAATGGCAACTGGCTGGACGCACTCCAGTATGGCCTGAACACCTTCATGCTGGCCGTAGCGCTGCTAGTGGTGTCCGTGCCCGAAGGCCTGCCCATGGCTGTAACGCTGAGCCTGGCGTTCTCGATGCGGCGTATGCTCAAAACCAACAACTTGGTACGACGCCTCCACGCATGCGAAACTATGGGTGCCACCACTGTGATATGCACCGACAAAACAGGTACATTGACACAAAACCAAATGCGCGTCGCAGACATGGACGTCTTCGGAGATGTACCTTCTGAAATACTACATGCCGCCATTGCCGCCAATTCCACGGCCCAATTGGACCGCAAGGATCCGGAACGCCCCTCCGTATTGGGCAACCCAACCGAGGGCGCGCTGCTGCTGCACCTCGATAAAACCGGCATCGATTATGAGAAAATCCGTGCATCGTATGACATCGAAGCCGAGCTGCCCTTCACCACCGGTCGCAAATATATGGCCACAGTAGTGCGCGATGCCTCCGGACGCCGCATTCTTCTGGTCAAAGGCGCTCCCGAGATTGTATACGACATGTGCGGCAACATCCCTGAAGACGCACCACGCGTGCATATCGAAGGCCTGCTGGCTCGCTATCAAGAGCAAGCTATGCGTACCTTGGGCTTTGCATACGCTATCATAGGAGCGGACGAACCGTGCCCAATATACGAAGACGCAGTACACTGCTCACAACTAACATTCATAGCCGTGGCAGCCATTGCTGATCCTGTGCGCGCCGACGTACCCGAAGCGATACGCGAGGTCATTGGCGCAGGAGTAGCCATCAAGATTGTCACGGGTGACACCCCACGCACTGCTCGCGAAATTGCACGACAAGTAGGCCTGTGGAACGATGCCACCGACACCTTGGAAACGGCCACAATCACTGGTGCTGATTTCGAAGCCCTCAGCGATGAGGAATTACGCCGCCGACTACCGTCTATAAAGATTATAGCCCGTGCACGTCCTATGGACAAGAAACGTCTGGTGGAAACCCTGCAAGATATGGGCGAAGTGGTAGCCGTCACAGGCGATGGCACCAACGACGCCCCGGCACTGAAAGCCGCACAGGTAGGACTGGCTATGGGCGACGGAACCGCCGTAGCCAAGGAAGCAGGAGACATTACAATCCTGGACAACTCGTTTACATCCATAGGTCGAGCCATCATGTGGGGCCGCTCGCTATACCGCAACATCCAGCGATTCATACTGTTCCAAATTACAGTCAACGTCACCGCATGCCTCGTGGTATTCTTCGGCGCACTCTTCGGACGCCAGTCTCCGCTAACAGTAACTCAGATGCTTTGGGTCAATTTGGCCATGGACACCTTTGCCGCTATGGCTCTGGCTTCTCTGCCCCCGTCACCGGATGTCATGCGCTCCAAGCCACGACGCGCCTCCGACTTCATAATCTCCCCTTCGATGTGGCGATTTATCATCGGTACGGGTGTGGCATTTTTCGCCATACTCACCGGGATATTCCTATTCCTCGAATACCATAGCGGTGCATCTATTCCGGACATACTGACTTCGGCAACCTCACCACGCCACGAGCTGTCCACGTATGCGCTGACGCTGTTCTTTACAATCTTCGTCTTCGTGCAGTTCTGGAACCTCTTCAACGCACGCGCCTACGGCTCTCACCGCTCAGCATTGCATCTTGGCAACTGCCGCGGATTTATCACCATAGGTATGCTCATCGTCATTGGCCAGGTAATCATCGTGGAACTCGGAGGCCAATTCTTCAACGTCTGTCCTATACACATCCTTGACTGGTTGATTATCATCGCCGCTTCATCCCTCGTAATGTGGGTCGGCGAAGTCCTCCGCTTCCGCCATCCCCGCTGACAATACTCCTCTATTTCACCTCATATCCATCAGGGCAAAACGCCAGAGCACGTATGCTCATTGACAATATCGAGATAAATGCTCAATCGGTTTCTTCAGTCAGAGACATACAAGATACGGACGCAGAAATCACCCCTGTCCCCGGCGGCGTCCAAGTCGTGACCGACACAGAAACGCCCGTCAGCATCTACACCATCGAGGGAATCCTCCTCGTAAATGCCGAGCCCGTACGAGGCCGCCGAACCTTCACCATCCCCTCCGTCGGTCTCTACATCATCGCCGCCGGCGACACCGTCCGCCGCCTCGCCCTCAGATAATCATACAAAGCAACCAAACAGAGCGAGCCGTGCTGGGTCAGCCCCGGCACGGCTCGCTCTGTTATACGAGATGGAATAATGTACCCCGGCTATTGTCGATGCTATATATCCCTATTTGAAAGTTCTAATACCATTGGGTGGTTAGAATCCAAGTATCACAATCGAATTCAAATTTTATTGATTTTTTGTCATCCGACATAGATATGGGAACAGTCCGTTTATATTCGAATTCCGGATATTCCCCTTGTACACAATACAATCCATCTATTGTAATTTTATTATTAGAAATACTGTATTCCCCAGACAAGTATTGAATGTCCATATTCTTATAGTGAGACCACCATATTCTTAGGGAACCATCGCTATAGAAATCAATTGTAATCAACTCGTTTCTAGCGCCAGTATAGCCTTCATAGACACCTTTCCATCTGGTGCCTTGAGAATAGATCATTTCTGCGGTGATTTGGTTAGCCGAATTTGGCTCGTTTGGATTGTTAGGTTCGTCTTTTTCATCTCCGCCGCAGGAGGCCAAGGCGAGTGCTATGAAGACGAACATGAGATACTGTAGTAGTTTGTCCATACATTTTGCGTATTTGGTTGGCCTTACAGTCCTATCGACCGGTGGATAGATAAAAAGAAACGTGGACTGATTTGTCATATCGCTAAAGACGATCCTGAGAAAACCTTAAGTGCAAGATATGAAAACAGCAGCCCACGCTATAGCGAGAGAACCGTCTTGTTATCAATTGCACTTGTTGAAAATTTCTCAGGTTTTCTTTAGCAAGATAAGCAAAACGCTTCTTAGAAAGTTAGTATGTCAAGGCACTCCTCTGAGTGCTCCGCATAATTAACTATAATTTTGGAATAATGTAGTATAATCTCACAGCGAAAGATGAGATTAACATTTTTTATAAGAGCTTCACAAGCAAATAGTCATCGGCTCACACTCCGACAAGTCGAGCAATGCGACCTATGCTATCCTGCACGGCGGCATGCAGCCGACCTTGTGCATCGCCGGGATAGCCGCTGCAATCCACAGCCCACGGCGCATCAACAGTTACGCATCCGCCAAAAGAGAGGAAGGGCACGCCGTGAGCGGCGGCAAGGCGACGAAGTGTGTCCACAACCTTGCCACGGGAGGTCTGCTCGTCTATGCAACCCTCGCCGGAAACCACAAGGTCTATACCCTCCCACCGTATGGACTTAGCAAGATAGGCGGCACCGTCGACACATCGTGCGCCAAGCACCGAAGCCAAAGCAAAGCCAAGACCTCCGCCGGCGCCGTCATATACCGAGCTGCGCCCCGGCCGGTGTTCCTGCCATTTACGCAATCGTTCGGCCAGCAGCGGCAAATCCTCCGGCAGAGCACCCTTCTGCGGCGCAAACATCAGCGCCGAAGGCTCGCCTATCGGTGCAACCAAAGGCACCCGCACATCGCATAGTCCGACAAGGCACTGACTTGCACGTGTTTCTAGCCCGTATTGGCTGAGCACACGCAACATTCCAGCGCCACCATCGCACGTTCCGGTACCCCCGATGCCGAGATATAGTGTATGCATCTGCGGGTACTTGCCCATAACTAGCCGCAATGCCTCGCCAAGTTCCGCCGAATCCTTATCCATAACAATATCGCGCGACCTAGTATTGCCATAAGTAAGGACGCCAGCCTCCATAACGCCGACTGTGCCGTCCGACTTGACATAACATTTCGGGACACACGATTCGGGCTGTAGACCGTATATATGCGCAAGTATCATCGCAGTACCCTCGCCCCCGTCTGCCATGGGGAATTTTATGGATTCATAACCATATAACGACAATGTCGAGGCGATGCAATGCGCCGCTGTCTCAGCGCTCATAGTACCCTTGAATTTGTCCGGTGCAATAAGTATCATAAAAACAATATCTGATGACTAATTCTATAATATAATAATGTGCCCGCCGTCCTACACGGCCACAGCAAATACATTCCGGTCAAGACCTTAAATCCCTAAACCTTAACTCAAAGGCATACTCTTCGCCCTAAAAAAAGCAATAGGGCCGCATCGCATTGCGATGCAGCCCTATGTTGTAGTCTTTAAGCTCGGAAGGCGGCTGCACTTGCCGCAGCTGCCTTACTTGCGGATACCAAGCTCTTTCTGAGCGATGATGGCACGGTAGCGAGTAATGTCTTTGCGCTTGAGGTAGTCAAGCAGGCGACGACGTTTACCTACCAGCATCTTAAGAGCGCGTTCGGTGGTATGATCTTTGTGATTTGACTTCAAGTGGTTAGTCAAATGAGCGATACGGACCGAGAATAATGCTATCTGGGCCTCAGGAGACCCGGTATCAGTCTTACCCTTACCGTACTTCTCGAAGATCTCTACTTTTTCGTCAGAACTTAAGTGCATTCTTAGAAAGTGTTAATACGTTAATGTTGAATTATTTAATTTGTCCGCGAGCGAACAAGCGGTGCAAAGTTACGACTTTTTTTTCTAACGGCAATGATTTTCAGAAAAAACATTCGATTCGTGAGATTAATGCACCGGGTAAAGCTCTGCCCTATATACTTCCATGGTCTGTATACGCCCCATATTGCTGTATTACTATTCTATTAACTGCATTTGCTTAGACTTTAACTTGTTTTCTCTACATTTTCATTCTTTTAGTTGGTGGATTTAAATAGAATTATTACTTTTGCATCTATAAGTCCGCGAAGCCCTCTTGCCACATACTTCCGGAATGTTTGTTATGTCATAGGTTGCGATCGCGACCATCTATTCACCCCAAAGTGCTGAATTCTATACACGAATGCGCAGAAGAATAATAAGCAACATTGCCGACTGGCGTATCATCAGACACTTTCTCAAAGCGCCCCTACCCCAATGGGTCGTTTTGGTCGGTGACATACTTATAGTATTTTTCAGTGCTCTGATTACCATACTTCTTGGACACGGCGATCCTACGGCGGGATTTCCCGGATGGATATTTGATTGGCCTACTCGCGCAGGTGTTGTGGTAGCCGTATATGCCTTCATATTCTACTTAGTAAAGCCGTACCGCAGTATCATACGACTGTCCGCCATCGAGGATACATACCACATAGCGTTGTCAGTGGTATTATCAAGTGCTGTTCTGTTTATTATCGATATAATTACACAGTGCTCCGCATCAGTACGCCTCGTGGGCATGTGGAACATATTTGTCATCGGCATCATCACTTTTGCACTAATGACTGTGGTGCGATTGTTCGTCAAATATGTATACGATGCCGTGACATCCCTGGACGCCAACCGCAAACGCGTTGTAGTCCTTGGTTCGACGCTTAATTCGTTCGCATTAGCCGCAGCATTACAAGCCGAAACCGGAGGACGATTCCGTCCGGTGATGATGCTGAGCCTTAACCACAGCAACATCAACACCACCATTAGCGGAATACCAATACGCGACTACAACCCCGACACCGTAGCTCAAGTTTTTGACGAATGTGGATGCGACACCTTGCTGTTTTTGGCCACTCAAATCGAATTTATGCGTAGCGGCGGCGCAGATGTGTTTCTCAACAACAACATCAAACTGTTGATGCTCAACCAAATCGAGGAATTCGACATCAATGACGACCAAATGCCGGACATATCACATCACATCCAAGATATTAAAATCGAAGACCTGCTTGGACGTGAACCTATCATCAACAACAATCCTCTGATAGAACAAAACATGCATGGCGCAGTAGTCATGGTTACCGGCGCCGGCGGCTCGATAGGCAGCGAGATTGTACGACAATTATGTCGTTTCGGCGCATCCAAGCTTGTACTCGTAGACCAGGCCGAAACCTCGATGCACGACTTGCAACTGGAGATTACACACGACTATCCGCACCAAGACATAGAACTATGTATCGCCGATGTGGCCAATAGTACACGCATGGAGCAAATTTTTGCCTCGCTCAGACCACGTTACGTATACCATGCCGCAGCCTACAAGCATGTTCCAATGATGGAATGCAACCCCACCGAAGCCATCACCACCAACGTCTTCGGCACCAAAAATTTAGCAGACCTGGCAGTAAAATACGGCGTCGACCGCTTTGTAATGATTTCGACAGACAAGGCCGTCAATCCAACCAATATCATGGGCGCATCCAAACGTATAGCCGAGATATACACCCAATCACTGGCCAACAAATTGCGCCACGAAAGCACAGACACATACACGCGCTTCATAACCACGCGTTTCGGCAATGTCTTAGGTTCTAACGGCTCGGTCATACCCCTGTTCCGCAAACAGATAGCCGAAGGTGGCCCCGTCACCGTCACACATCGCGATATCATACGCTACTTTATGACCATCCCGGAAGCCTGCTCTCTGGTACTCGAAGCCGGATGTATGGGTGCCGGCGGCGAAATATACATCTTTGACATGGGCAAACCGGTCAAGATTTATGACCTGGCCTCACGCATGATTTCTCTCGCCGGATTACGACCGGGCAAAGACATCCAAATCATCGAAACAGGACTGCGTCCCGGCGAAAAGCTCTACGAGGAACTGCTAAACAACCACGAGCAGATAATCACAACCAACCACAAGAAAATCATGATAGCAAAAGTACGGCTCTACGATTACGCCGATGTATGCTCTCGTCTGGAGAAACTGCGCACACTCACCATAGAAGGAAATGCCGCCGAGGTTGTGATGCAGATGAAACTCCTCGTCCCCGAATACAAATCACAAAATTCGGTATGGCAAGCTATCGATGCCCGGATAGACAAAAGCAAGAGCATCCACGAGCAGCCATAAGCCGGTAAGCATATTACCGACAGCGCAGACGCCACACACAATACACGCTATGCACGGCGCTTACGGCTCACAACACACATCGGGCATACAACAGCCCATTCATCAGTATCCACTTTCAAAGAAAGATTATCCACAGATTAAAAACTATGACCAAACATCTGTGCACCATTCTCATAGGTGCAATCATAGCGACGGCCGCCCGGTCCGCGCACGCCACTGACTTCAAAGACATTTTCAACAACGAAAAAATAGGACAAATAATCAGCAATATAGGCCAAACCGTGGCCAACGCCACAGCCACAACCAAATTCACGGTAGACGACCTCGTTGGCACCTGGAAATACAAGTCGCCCGGCATATCCTTCCGTAGCGAAAGCACACTGGCCAATATCAGTGGGGCCGCCGCAGCCACAGCCATCGAAGAAAAACTCGCGCCATACTACAAGCGTTCGCGCATGACCAAGGTCACCCTCACCGTAGACAAGTCCCACAACTTTGCAATAAAGACCACCTACGGCACTTTCAAAGGCACCATCGAAAAATCATCGCAAGACGACATGCTTGTCTTCAAATTCAACGTTCTCGGCGCAGTGCCCATAGGCCACGTCAACGCCATGGCCACCAAATCAGACAATCAACTCAACATCACTTTTGATGCATCACGGCTTATAAATATCCTGAAAAGGCTGCCCAAAGTAGCCTCCAACACCTCATTTAGCACCGTAGCATCCATACTTGACAACTACGATAACATCTACATCGGCTTTCGCATGACACGCAAATAAACGTCGTACGCATCGCACACCAAAAGCCTGCACGTCGTCCGCATACCCATACCCTCACGCTTTTTTGCCGGATTTCGCAAGAATAATCCGCAAGAAAGCGTTAACTTTGCAGTGTATAACAAAATATGCCACGGCATACGCTCCCCAATGACCCATACACAAAAAAAAATACATACAACCACGCACGCTGCTATCGTCTATAATCCCCGCGTAATACACATGTACCATCTGACCAAGACACTTACCTGCTGCATTATAGCTACCCTATCGGCTATATGCGGCTATGCGCAAGACCTCGGCACAGACACACACAAGCACAAAGATCCGGTGGTGCCACCGCCCACAGCATGGACCGACATATTACCTCTGGGCATACACCAAGACGCCGACATTGACACAACATACCTCAATTACAGCCGCCGCGCCATTCCATCCGCCGTATCTGACGCCTGGGCCACCACCGGCAACTTCGCCGCTCAAGGCATCAATATGATATGGTGGCAGCGTCCGCATACCGATGCATTTTTTTTAAGCCAAGGTACTCGCACGTACCGTCCCGATGTATCCACTATGAAGTGGTACAACAGCCGAATACCGGTCACATTCCTATCTTACAACGCCTCCGGCGGCCGCGAAACGGCTCAGGAACGTCTCAAATGCGACTTCTCCGGCAACATCAACCGTCGCGCACAAGTCGGCGTACTTGCCGATTACATTTACTCCAAAGGCTCGTACTCCAACCAAGCCCTCAAAGACCTAATTTGGGGTTTCTCGGGATCATATATGGGCGACAGATACGAGTTCCAAGGCTTTTACAACCATTGGAATATGCTCAACAAGGAAACCGGAGGCATTACAGATGACCTGTACATCACCGACCCGGCGAAACTGCAAGGAGGAGTCAGCAGCATCAACGCCAAGAGCATACCTACCAACCTCACGGCAGCGCACACACGTACCGTCGGCGGACAATTATACCTAAACAACCGCTATAAAGTCGGGTATTGGCACGAGGAACAGCCCTCGGGCGAAGACGGCGACACGATAGTCCATCGCACTTACATTCCGGTGACCTCGTTTGTTTGGACACTGCAATACGATTTTGACAAACACCTGTTTCTGAATTCCGCTCCGGGCGAGGCCTCCAAGTTTTTCGAAAACATATACCTCCAAGCTGATGGCACACGCGATGTTACACGTATGCACGCATTGACCAATACCATAGGCGTGTCGCTACTCGAAGGCTTCCATCGACTTGCCAAATTCGGTCTGTCGGCGTACTTCAAACATAATCTCGAAAAATACTACCAGACAACCGTGACCACCCCGGACGGCAGCATCGCCCAAGAAACGACACTTGACCCCCTGCCCGAAGGTGTCGCAGCCATAGCCACCAAACACAGCCGCTCGTTGGCCTGGGTGGGCGGACAACTCACAAAACAGCGCGGCAGCATCCTAACCTACGAGGCCACAGGCGAAGTGGGCGTAATAGGAGATGCCGCCGGCGACCTGCACCTCGATGGCCGTGTCGACACACGCTTTCACCTGCTGGGAGACAGCATAAACGTGGGCGCATACGGGCGTTTCGACAATGCCCATGCACCATACTTACTGCAAAACTATGTATCCAACCACTTTGCATGGCACAACGACTTTGGCAAGACACGAACCTTACGCATTGGCGGACGTATAACGCTCAACCGCTTCGGCACCTCGCTGGATGTCGGGGTAGAAAACATTCAAAACCACATATACTTCGACACCAAAGGCCTGCCTCGGCAGCACGGCAGCAGCGTACAAGTATTCAGCGCCCGCTTGCAACAAAATTTTCGCATAGGTGCATTGCATTGGGACAATAGCTTGACATACCAAACCAGTACCGATGAAAATGTCATCACTCTGCCCAAATTCGCAGTATACTCCAACCTCTATGCCACAGTCCGTATTGCCACTCTGCGCCTCCAATTGGGCATCGATTGCAACTACTACACAAGCTATTACGCCCCCGCATACCAGCCGGCAACCGCCACTTTTCACCAACAACGCGACCTCAAGCTCGGCAACTATCCCTTTATGAACGTCTACGCCAATATGAAACTCTCAAAGGCACGCTTCTACGTAATGATGTCGCACATCAACCAAGGATGGTTCGGAGACAACAAATACTTCTCGACACTGCACTACCCCCTCAATCCACGCCGCTTCCAAATCGGCGTCTCCGTTGATTTTGCCAACTAAACGCCACTGTCAGCCTACAAACTATAAAGTCAATAGCTAATGCCACATTAGTCCTTCCGCTTTTCCCAAATAATAGATGGATAATAACGACAACCATAAACTTCGCTCTCGGCGTCCAATATCGGGAAAAAAAAGGCCTATATGGATGCTCGTCGCACTGCTACTGCTTGTAATCGGGCTAATGTCAGCCCTCTATAAATGCAGCCGCGAAGCCCATACTCCGCTTTTCGGACCGGATGGATATCCGGCACACTCGGACGGCGACACACTCGACATAGCCATCGAAATCACCCCCTTAGGCTACAACATCTCGGGAGACACTATCTCAGGCATAGACTACGACATCATACGCGACCTCAGCCACCTACACCATCGCCCCGTCAAACTCCATCCCTTTGCTCCACTGGAATACGCACTCGGCGGCCTTAATATCGGAGCTTTTGACATCGTAGTGTCATCCCTACAATCCACTACACAACTCAAAGGACTTGTGGACGTAACCGAGGCTGTTTATATCGACCGCTACGTTATGGTCTCCGCCAACTCGAAAGACACCACAGCCACGGCGGCGACTCTCGGTGGTGACACCGTATGGATTCCGCGCGGATCGCCGGTGCGAGCCAGCCTCATTAACTTGGGCCGCGAACTCGGAGACACCATATATATCGATGACAGTCAGGCGCTCACCACCGAACACCTATTAATGCTTACGGCTGCCGGACGCATACGCCGCGCCATCGTTGCTCAAGGCGAAGCCCGCATCGCTGCCTCGGCCGACCCACGATTACACATCTGCGCCCCGGTCACCTTCAACCAGTTCCAAGTATGGGCTGTAGCCAAGAATCGCGAGGACAAACTGCTCGACACACTAAACAATTGGTTGACCGCATACAAAGCCTCGCCGCGCTACGCCAATCTGCTGCAACACTACCGCCTCAGCCGCTGACGTCCTAAACCCCGTGCCGGAAATGTCCGCCGACTTAATCTGCAGGAACCCGGCAGCGAGATATGCCGAAAAGGACTCCTCCGCAAGGCTCATGCACGCGTCAAAACCTGACACCGCTCACATCCTTCCAATATTATAACGCCCAATCAAAAAAAGGAGCATTTACAGCCTCGGCAATCGAAAAAAAATAGCTAAATTTGCAGTCTAAAAATCAGGGGCGTAAAAAGCTCGATGTCGACACTGCGACACCAAGCCGCCATACGTCTCACCAATACTTATTTACGCCACTACACACAATGCCCAGCGACGACATACATATACATACAGCACTCATCTCGGTATATCACAAGGACGAAACCTTGGAGCGCATTATTGCCATACTCGCTGACAAAGGCGTGAGGCTCCTCTCCACCGGCGGTACCCGCGCTTGGATACAGCAATGCGGCCATCGGTGCGATGCTGTAGAAGATGTTACCGGTTACCCATCGATTTTGGGCGGACGCGTCAAGACACTTCACCCCGGCATCTTCGGCGGAATACTCAGTCGGCGCAACAACACGCAAGACAGTGACGAATGTGCTCGCTACGGCATCGAACCCATCGATATGGTCATCGTTGACCTCTACCCTTTTGCCGAGACAGTGGCGCAAGGCGCATCGGAAGCGGACATTATCGAAAAAATCGACATAGGCGGAATCTCGCTTATACGCGCCGCCGCCAAAAACTTCCACGATGTGGCCATCGTTTCATCGCGAGACCAATACGCATATATTCTGGACGTGTTTGCACAGCACGGTGTCGCCACCACGTCCGACATACGCCGTCGTCTGGCGCGTGAGGCCTTTGCCGTCACCAGCCGTTACGACAGCCTTATCTTCGGATACTTTGACGAGACATGCGGCGATGCCCCCACTGCATTGCGCACAGCCATCGACGGCGTGCGCACCCTGCGATACGGCGAGAACCCGCACCAGCGAGGTTGGTTCTTCGGCAACTTCGAATCAATGTTCGAGCAGTTGCACGGCAAAGAAATATCGTACAACAACCTGCTGGACATCGATGCAGCCACAGCCCTTATGGCCGAATTTGATGACACTGCGGCAACTTTCGCTGTCATCAAGCATAACAACCCCTGCGGACTGGCATGTCGAGACACTGCCATCGAGGCTTGGCGTGCCGCCCTCGCCGGCGACCCAATCAGCGCTTTCGGCGGCGTCATCGTGACCAATAGCACCGTAGACGCCGACACGGCAGCCGAAATAAACAAGATATTCTTCGAGGTCATCATTGCCCCCACATACTCAGACGAGGCCCTCGACATACTGCGTCTGAAAAAGAACCGCATCATCCTGGTGCAGAAACGAGACAATAGCACACGCACGACAATGCGCAGCGCCTTGGGCGGTGTCCTGGTGCAAGACCGAGACAACCGCACCGATAGCGCCGAAGACCTGCACACAGTTACTGCTACCATCCCTACACCGGCACAAGCAGACGACATGCTCTTTGCCGCCAAGGTAGTCAAGCACTGCCGCAGCAACGCCATAGTACTGGCACATGCACGCACACTCTGCGCCGCAGGAGTAGGCCAAACATCTCGCGTAGACTCATTACGCCAAGCTATAGCCAAGGCCAAAGCATTCGGAATGCCCCTTGACGGCGCAGTCATGGCCTCAGATGCATTCTTCCCCTTTGGCGATTGCGTACAAATTGCACACGAAGCGGGCATAACCGCCGTCATACAACCGGGCGGAAGCATCCGCGACCACGAATCGGTAGAGTACTGCGATGCCCATGGGCTGGCCATGTCCATGACCGGCATACGACACTTCCGACATTGACAGGAAGATGCAGCTACCAAGCAGACACAAAAAAACAAAAACAGCAGCTATAAACAAAACACTAAAACGATTAAACTAAGAATAGACCGCATAAGAGCAAACGGAATACGGATAAGCGCCGTCCAATCCGACCAAGCACAGACATGATATCGGATTCGCAACCCACGCTCTCCAAAAACAACAACCGTTACGCACTACACAGTAATAACAGTTCCAAATCAATATAAAATGTCCCTGTTTTCTCTCACCAAAGAAATAGCCATAGACCTTGGCACAGCCAATACGGTCATCATCCAAAATGACAAGATAGTCATCAATGAGCCCTCCATCGTGGCTCTTGACCGCCGCACAAACAAGCTGGTGGCAGTCGGCAACATGGCACAGCTGATGCTGGGCAAAGAAAACGAAAACATCCGCACCGTACGCCCGCTGCGCCAAGGCGTCATCGGAGACTTCAATGCCGCCGAACTTATGATGCGCGCCCTAATCAAGAAAGCCAGTGCAAGACGCAGTTGGTTCAGCCCCTCGCTGCGCATGGTTGTGGGCATTCCCAGCGGATCGTCCGAAGTCGAAATTCGCGCCGTGCGCGACTCGTCCGAACACGCCGGCGGCCGCGATGTATACATGATTTACGAACCTATGGCTGCAGCCCTCGGCATAGGACTGGACGTCGAAGCTCCCGAAGGCAATATGATTGTAGACATAGGCGGCGGCACCACAGAAATCGCGGTAATCTCGCTAGGCGGCATTGTATCCAACAAGTCTATCAAGGTAGCAGGCGATGACATCACCGATGATATCGTCAACCACATGAAACGTGCCCACAACGTCAAAGTGGGCGAGCGCACAGCCGAAGAAATCAAGAAAAACGTTGGCTCGGCTCTCGTTGAATTGGACAATCCGCCTGAGGATTTCATAGTCCACGGACCCCACGGGATGACATCCATGCCCATGGAAGTGCCCGTATCCTATCAAGAAATATGCCACTGCATCGAGAAATCTATTTCCAAAATCGAGACGGCCATCTTGGCGGCGCTGGAAAACACTCCGCCCGAACTATACGCCGACATCGTGCGCAACGGTATATACTTGGCCGGCGGCGGCGCACTGCTCCGCGGATTGGACAAACGTCTATCCGACAAAATCGGCATACAATTCCACGTGGCCGAAGACCCGCTGTTGGCTGTAGCCCGCGGCACGGGCATAGCCCTCAAAAACTACGATAAATTCTCGTTCCTAATCCGCTGACGCCCACAAGGGCGCGGCGTGACCGGGAGCGTACACGCCTTGGCGCGTCCCTACCCCGACACGTCCGTCCGGGCCATGCGGCACACATATACAAGTGCGCCAATTACTGTCATTTCTCATACGCAATAGTTGCTGGCTGCTCTTCATCATCTATATGGTGTTGAGCTGCTTGCTATTATTCAACACAAACCCCTATCAGCACAGCCTATGGCTGACTTCCGCCGGGGCGTTATCCTCATCCGTCTACAAGGCCGGCAACAGCATCTCCTCGTACTTTGACCTACGTCAGGCCAACGAAGAACTCAACCGTCGCAATGCACGCCTGCAAGAAGAGCTGCTGGCATTGCAACAGCGCAATCAAAAGCTGTCCGAAATGGTCATGGCCGACACACTACAGCTCCCAGACTCGCTGGCCGGATACAACTTTGTGGTGGCACACGTAATATCCAACAGCATCATCCACCTGCACAACTACATCACCATCAATCGCGGTGCCGATGATGGCATACGCGAAGAAATGGGAGTCATCGACCAAAACGGCGTAGTCGGGGTGGTCAACGTTGTGGGACCGCACAGCGCACGAATTATATCGCTACTCAACCCAAACTTCCGCCTGTCATGCAAAATAAAGCATAACGAAAGCTTCGGCTCCCTGGTTTGGGACGGCAACGATCCCGCATACGCATTACTCGAGGAACTGCCACGGCATACAGTGTTCCACGCCGGAGACACCGTGGTTACAAGCGGATACTCGGCAGTATTCCCTCCCGGTATCCCCGTGGGCATAGTGGCCGATGACAAAGTGCCGCACAACGAGAACTTTTTCACACTACGTATACGGCTGCTATGCGACTTCGCCCGTTTGGGTAATGTTCAAGTCGTGCTCAATAACTACTCCTCCGAGGTCAAGCAGCTCGAGAAAGCCGACACACCCGAAGAATAGTTGCCCGATAAATCCAAAAGCCATAGTGTTTTTCGACATAATCAGACTTGACACGACATGCGAAGCAAGACTTAATGCACACAGCATACCATTCCGAGACAACAGACAACGAAACAATGATACGCATAGCCATCCAATTCATACTGCTGGTACTGATACAATCGCTGATATTCAACAATTTGATTATCGGCGGATACGCCATGGCCTGCGTATTCGTCTACTCCATCATCGCACTGCCGGTGACACTAAATGACAATCTGCGACTCACCATAGGCTTCTTACTGGGACTGATGGTAGACATCTTTGCCAACACCCAGGGTCTCAATGCACTATGCTGCACTATGGCCGTTGCGCTCCAACGACCGGTATTCCATCTGTACGTCAACCGCGAAGAAGACCTCGCCGGAGCCACACCATCATCGCGAAGCATGGGGCATGCCGCATTTCTCAAATACGCCGTCACCATGACGCTGATATACTGCGCGTTGATGCACACGGTCGAATCCTTCAGTTTCTTCAACTTCGGACGCTTGATGCTGCGCATATCCACGGGCACTGTCTACACTTTCGTTATCGTATTTGCCATAGACAGCATCTTGTCACACCGCCGTGGAGCCAAATCATAACGCAAACCATAACACCACACCTTTGCTGTCGTGAGAAAAAACTACGATTACGCCAAACGCCGCTATATCATCGGAGGATTCGTGGTCCTGATAGCGATTATCTACGCCTTCAGGCTCTTCGACTTGCAAATCAATGACAGCCGTTACAAAGAGTCAGCCGATACCAACGCCTTTCTGCGCAAGACCGTATACCCTTCACGCGGCCTCATATACGACCGCAACGGACAACTGGTGGTATTCAACCAACCGGCCTATGATGTGATGCTGGTACCGCGCGATGTCACCACCTTTGACACCATAGACTTCTGCAACACCCTCGGCATCACCGTTGAGACCCTACGCCAACGCTTCGAGGATATGCGCGACCGCCACCTCAATCCGGGATACTCATCCTACACCCCACAAGTGCTGATGACACACTTGTCAGCTCAGGACTACGGACGCCTGCAAGAAAAGCTCTACAAATTCCCCGGCATATTCATCCAAAAACGCATACTGCGTCAATACAACACCGCAAGTGCCGCAAACATCTTGGGCAACATCCGCGAAGTCAACGCACAAGACATTGCAGACGACCCCTACTATGCCGCCGGCGACTATACCGGCGACCTCGGCGTTGAACGCAGCTACGAACGATACCTGCGCGGAAACAAAGGCGTGGAAATCCTAATACGCGATGCACACGGACGTATACAAGGCAAGTATGACGGAGGAGCACATGACGTAGCGCCAATTTCGGGGCACGACCTGACATTGAGCATCGACATGCAACTGCAACAATATGCCGAATCGCTAATGGTGGGCAAGCGCGGCGCAGTCGTTGCCATCGAACCCGAGACAGGCGAAATACTATGCATGGTATCCACGCCAACCTATGACCCATCACTATTGGTGGGGCGTAACCGCGGCGCCAATTACAAGGCCCTTACGCGAGACCCGGCACACCCGTTGTTCGATCGTGCACTGATGACATCCTATCCTCCCGGCTCGACTTTCAAGCCAACCCAGGGCTTGATTTTACTCCAAGAAGGTATCATCACCACCGGCACCGCCTACCCATGCCACCACGGATATATCAGCGGAAGACTTCGCGTCGGATGCCATAGTCATGCAAGCCCATTGGCACTGAAGCCCGCTTTGCAGACCTCTTGCAATGCCTTCTTCTGTTACGGTTTTAAAGCCATGATTGACCGCCGAAGCAAATACGGCAATTCCGCAAATGCCTTTGAGGTGTGGAAAAAACATCTCGTAAGCATGGGCTACGGATATCGTCTCGGCATCGACCTACCCGGCGAAAGCCGTGGATTTATCCCCAACGACCGTTTCTATAACAAGATATACGGCAAAGGCCATTGGAGTGCCAACACCATCATCTCGGTATCCATTGGTCAGGGCGAAATCGGTGCCACTCCAGTACAGATTGCCAACCTATGCGCCACTATCGCCAACCGCGGATGGTTCATAACCCCTCACGTGGTCAAAGCAGTAAGCGATACAGTCATGGACAAAGAACTGCTACGCGTACGCCGTCCCACCATCGAGCCACGGTATTACAACGAAGTAGCCGAAGGCATGCGTATGGCCGTCACCGGAGGAACCTGCCGTCGCGGAGCCATTCCGGGCATTGAGATGGCCGGAAAGACCGGCACGGCACAAAACCCGCATGGCAAAGACCATAGCGCATTCATCGGCTTTGCGCCCTATGACCATCCTAAGATTGCGGTGTGCGTATACGTCGAAAACGCCGGATTCGGAGCCACTTTCGGCGTCCCTATCGGCAGTCTCGTCATTGAGAAGTACCTCACCGGATGCATATCGCCGACACGCAAGCACATCGAAACAAATATGCTAACAACCTCGCTGCACTATGTTGACAAGAAGAAATGAATCGGACACGGTGCTGCGCACCCTTGACTGGTCAACAGTTATCATATATCTGATAATGGTTCTCGCCGGCGTCATAAGCATATATGCCGCCAGCTACGACTACGATGACGCGGCAATATTATCCTTTGATGAATTCTCGGGTAAACAGGCACTATGGGTAGGCCTTGGACTTTGCATCGCCGGCGTAATAATGCTCATCGAAGTGCGAATGTTCGAAACCTATGCCTACCCGATATATGTACTGACATTATTGCTGTTACTGGTCACGCCATTTCTGGCGCCGGATATCAAAGGGTCACGCTCGTGGCTTGTGCTGGGTCCCATGAGCCTGCAACCTGCCGAATTTGCCAAATTTGCCACAGCTTTGGCCTTGGCTAAGCTCTTCAGCGGCTATAATTTCCTACTCAACGCCAAAATGAGCAACTATGTGCGTGCAATCACCATTATCATACTGCCGGTGATACTGATATTGGCTCAAAAGGAAACAGGATCGGCGCTGACTTTCATGGCACTATTCTTTGTCTTGTATCGCGAGGGCATGAGCGGCATCATACTCTTTGCAGCGGCTATGGCCGTGATAATCTTTGTAGTGGCAGTCAAATTCACCGAAGACACAATACTGGGTATCACTACCGGACAATTTTGGATTTTTGTACTGGTAGCAATAGCCCTTGCGATAATGATGTTTATATACTGTCGCCGTTGGGAAGTAGCACGCAACGTGCTGCTATGGCTTAGCGGCTACGGTATTGTATTGTGGCTCTTAGCCTCTTTCACCGACATTCAGATGCCGGGATTGACCCTGATGCTGATTATGCTGGCCGTACCCTGCATCTACCTCACAATTATGTCTATACGCGGAGGAGTACGCTCGCGCAAACTGCTGATACCTGTGGCCGCCGTCATCACCTCGGTATGCTTTATGTTCAGCGTACACGCCGCTTTCAATCAATTACAGCCTCACCAGCAGCTGCGCATCAAGGTTGTTCTCGGCATCGAGGAAGACCTGCGCGGCGCCGGATACAACGTCAACCAGTCAAAAATAGCCATCGGCAGCGGTGGATTTGCAGGCAAAGGCTTTCTGGAAGGCACACAAACCAAATTGAAATATGTACCCGAGCAGCATACCGACTTCATATTCTGCACCATAGGCGAAGAAGAAGGCTTCTGGGGCACCATGCTTGTCATGGCACTGTTCGTAGCTTTGATACTGCGTATACTGGCTATTGCCGAGCGTCAGCCCACCACATTTGGACGTGTCTATGGCTATTGCGTCGCTTCATACCTCATATTCCATTTCTGCATCAACATTGGAATGGTTATCGGGCTATGCCCGGTCATCGGCATTCCCTTACCATTCTTCAGCTACGGCGGGTCTTCGCTCTGGGGCTTCACTATACTATTGTTTATCCTGCTGCGCATCGATGCGAGCCGTCGCGAAGTCCTGTCATACTGATACCGGCCTATCGCTGTCGCACTTATTGTCTATAGCGGTCGTTATTAAAAACCGACAAGCAACCTTACAGCAGCCACATACGACACTTTGCAGCAAAAAACATAGTATACAAGCCAAACAAGCGTGTATAGGCCACGTCATTTAGCCAATTTTTTGTATATTTGCGCTATGATACCTACTACAATATTCAGACGCGCTGTTGTAGTCTGCGGACTTGCAGCAGCACTGTCATCGTGGGCTGCCCCCATAGACATACACTACGGCGCCGCCGCCAATATGCAGACATCTTCGGGCGCCTTCGCACCTTACATGATAGCGTCCTGGAACTACGGTCGCACCTCGGCCAAAAATGCAGCGACAGCCGATGTATGGGCACATAAGAACCTCGACCTTTCGCGCCGCTTTGATTGGGCCGCCGGAGTGGAAGTACTGGCAGGTTATTCGCACAAGCAGTCATACGACCGCTACGATGCCGCCGCCAATACCTGGGGCACACATCACAACGGCGCCGCCGCTATATGGCTTCAACAGTTGTACGCATCCGTCAAATACCGCGGCGTATTTCTCGCTGTCGGGATGCAGGAGCAGGCCGGCATATTGTTAGACAACGACTTGTCCTCCGGCGACCTGGTGCAGAGTAACAACGCGCGCCCCATACCGCAAGTACGCACCGGTTTTGTCGATTTCCAAAACATCCCATTCACAAAAGGATGGGTGCAAATCGAAGGACAAATTACATACGGAAAATTTGCCCATAACGACTGGTTGCGCGCCCAATACTACATGTGGAACAGCCACCTGACTACCGGCGAATTATACACCTACAAGCGTGTATATTTCCGCACCAAGCCCTCCATGCCGCTATCGGTAACCATAGGCGCCCAATGTGCGGGACACTTCGGCGGCGTCACTCGCTTTTACCGCGAAGGTAAGATAGTCTCGGAAGTCAAAAACCGTTCAGACGCCAAGGCTTTTTGGGAAATGCTTGTCCCCGGACGCGGCAACGGCGACGGATGGGTCGAAGGCAGCAGCCTCGGCTCTTGGGATTTCAACGCTCGATACCGCTTTGCCGGCGGGCAGGAACTTTCCGGCTATTTCCAGTGGTTATGGGAAGACGGCTCGTCTATGGCCAAGCGAAACAAGTGGGACGGATTGTGGGGCATCCGCTGGCACAATCCGCAAGGCAAATGGCTACACACCGCCGTGGTCGAGTACATAGATATGCGTGACCAAAGCGGCCCCATACACTGGGCTCCGAATGACCGCCCCGGCACTACCATCACTTCCGAAGCATCGGGCGCCGATGACTATTACAACAATTCATCCTTTAACGCCCATCACAATTACGGCATGGCCATAGGCTCGCCCTTCACTGTTGCTCCGCTATACAATCGCGATGGCTACCCTCAATTTCTGCACACACGCACCAGCGGATTCCATGCAGCCGCAACCGGCAGCATCGCGTCAACCTCACTGGACTGGACAATCAAACTGTCGTGGGCTCAAGCTCGCGGCAACGGACGACTGAACACGCCCAAGCAACTGCACGACACCTCGGCAATGGTGCGTCTTGATTGGGATGCCTCCAAGGTTTGTCCCGGACTGAGCATCGCTGCCACCGCAGCCTTCGATGCCGGAGACCTGCGCGGCGACAATTTCGGCGCTTTAGTCACTATCGCATACCGCGGCCTCCTTTCCTTCAAATAACACGTACACTTCACACAACATGGCATATAAACACCTAAACACCATACTCGGTACAATTGCGCTGCTTCTGGCCGCCATTACATCCGGATGCGTCACCAACAACGGCGACATCGGCAATCTCTACGGCATTTGGCGACTGGACAAATTGGTAGTGGACGGCACGGATATAGCTCAACCCGAAGCAGACGGAAGCTACACATCATGGCAGTTCCAAAACAACATCATTGAAATACTGCGTACAACACCTCGTCACGACAGAATTGCTCATAATGGTACATGGACTCGCCCATCGGACAAGACTATATTCTTTGACTTCACGCACGGAGACAACACCTACGCCCCGGGTACAGGCCTATACCGAGCACCCGAATGGATTTCGTTTCCCGAAGGCAAGAGCACTTTCGATGTCATCACCGATGACGGCAAGCGGCTGGTGCTGCAATATACCGAAGCCGGCCATTCGGTACGCTACACCCTCGTCAAAGATTGGTAAAGCCCGAGAGATGGCATAAGCATCGCTACACAAAGTGCCACATTCAACCGAACATCATACACATAGAAAATATATCCAACAACATGATAAATAAAGATAAGACCGTACTGGTCACCGGAGCGGACGGATTTATAGGCTCGCATCTGGTCGAGCTACTGTTGGCACACGGCTATCGCGTGCGCGCACTATCGCAATACAACAGCTTCAACTACTGGGGCTGGCTTGAAGACATCGCTCAAAACGACCGCCTCGAAGTGGTATGCGGCGACGTGCGCGACCCCAACTACTGTCGCGAAATAGCACGCGACTGCGGCACGGTGTTTCATCTTGCGGCGCTCATAGCCATTCCATACAGCTACGTTGCACCCGACAGCTACGTCGACACCAACATCCGCGGCACTCTCAATATGTGTCAGGCGGCACGCGATGCTCAGTGCGACCGCATCATCGTCACCTCCACCAGCGAGGTCTACGGTACCGCACAATACGTCCCAATAGACGAAAAACACCCTCGGCAACCCCAGTCCCCATATTCTGCTACAAAAATAGGCGCTGATGCCATCGCCACAAGTTTCTACAATGCATTCGGACTACCGGTGGTCATCGCACGACCCTTCAACACCTACGGGCCGCGCCAAAGCGCTCGCGCCATCATTCCGACAATTATCGGACAAATAGCCTCGGGCAAACGCGACATCATCGTTGGAGACCTGTCCCCTACTCGCGATTTCAATTTCGTAGGCGATACCGTGCGCGGATTTCTCGCTTTGGCTCAGGCCGAAGGCATAGAAGGACGAGACATCAACATCGCATCAGGCACAGAAATATCCATGCGTCAGACGCTTGACACCATAGCCACGCTCATGAACGCCGAAGTGACTTTCGTGACCGACCCGGCACGCCTGCGTCCGGCCAACAGCGAGGTGTTCCACCTTTGCGGCGACAACTCACTTATAACAACGCTAACCGATTGGCATCCACGCTGGTCGCTCGAAGACGGACTACGTGCAACCATCGACTGGTTTGTACGTCCGGAAAACTTGGCCAAATACAAGACTGACATCTATAACCGATGAACGATAACAGCTGCAAAAAAAACAATTTCAAGGCGGACAAGATAATACTTATCGGCGGCGGCGGCCATGCCCGTTCAGTCGCAGACGTAATCGGCATCGAACACATCGCCGGATACGTTTCATCACAGCCGGCCGAGGCCATGAAAACCATACCATGGCTGGGTGACGACGACACATTCATCACTGAAACTCATGCCACAAACGCCATTCCATCGGTACACATCACACTTATTAGCGGACGCAGTGCCAACATGTATCCCCGACGCGCATTACTATCACGCTACGCCGGATTTAGGCACCCGGCAGTAATAGCCGCAGATGTCACCATATCATCCACAGCACATGTCGCGGATGGATGCGCGGTGATGCATCGCGCCTATATCGGGCCGGAAGCCAATATCGGCAACTTCTCGGTAATCAACACCGGAGCAATTATCGAACACGATGTACGCATCGGCACAAATACTTTTGTAGGTCCGGGAGCAATCATATGCGGCGGCGTCACAATCGGCGATGACTGCTATATCGGTGCCGGAGCAAAAATCCGTAACAATTCCTCCATCACATCCGGGACAACTATCGGAATGGGCGCAGTCGTCACAAAGGACATCAGCCACGAAGGCACCTATACCGGATGTCCCGCCAAAAAGGTGCAATAAACCCTAACAACACCATCACGCCTATGCACACCGTCATAATCGCCGAAGCCGGCGTCAACCATAACGGCGACTTACAAACAGCCATACGCCTGATAGACGCAGCGGCTGAAGCCGGGGCAGACTATGTCAAGTTCCAAACATTCAAAGCCGAGGAACTTGTCATAGAATCAGCGCCACGCGCTCAATATCAAGCCCAAGCGTGCCCAGAGCCCATTGACAATAGCCAGCTTTCTATGCTCAAAAAGCTCGAATTAACGTTCGAAAACTTTGCTGAACTTGCCGAGTACTGCAACAAACGCAATATCGGGTTCATGAGCACACCTTTCGATTTGACCTCCATCAAATTCCTTGCATCTCTGGGCATGGACTACTGGAAAATTCCTTCGGGCGAAATCACTGACCTGCCTTACCTGCGGGCTATCGCCGCCCGGCATGGCAAAGTGATAATGTCTACCGGCATGTCTTCTATGGCCGAAGTCGAAGCAGCCCTCAATGTACTCGAAGCCTCCGGGAAGTCGCGCCGCGACATCATCTTGCTGCACTGCACCACCCAGTACCCGGCACCATTAGAAAGCGTCAACCTGCGTGCCATGGACACTCTGGCCACTCTGGGATGCGCCGCCGTAGGATACAGCGACCACACACGCGGCATCACCGTACCCATAGCCGCTGCCGCACGCGGAGCACACGTCATCGAAAAGCACTTCACCCTAAGCCGACAAATGGAAGGCCCGGACCACAAGGCGTCACTTGAGCCGTCCGAATTGACCGATATGGTTCGCGCTATACGGAATGTCGAGACTGCCCTGGGCGCACCGGAGAAAGCCGTCACGGCTGCCGAAAAAGCCAATATTGCCATAGCTCGCCGCAGTATCGTTGCCGCACGACACATAGTCAAAGGCCATACCATTACTGTCGAGGACATTACCACAAAACGCCCCGGTACAGGATTGTCGCCAATGTTGTGGGACGAAGTAATAGGATCCAAAGCTTCACGCGACTACAACACAAACGAATTCATCGAATTAAGCTGACCTTAAAATAATATCGAGCACAACTTCCATAGCCATTATGGACATTATGGCATAACAACTTCCAAATTCAATCAAAATTGGCCATACTCGCACAAATAGACAATATCACCAAAAGCTACGGCGACCGTATGCTCTTGGATTCCATATCCTTCGGCATCAACGAAGGCGACAAAATAGGCCTGATAGCCAAAAACGGCACAGGCAAGACAACATTGCTGCGCATCATCGCCGGAAAGGAGGAAGCCGATAGCGGCACCATAGTCTTCCGCAACGACCTACGCTTAGCCATACTCGAGCAGAATCCCGTATTTGCAGACGACAGCGTCACCGCCGCCAATGCCGCCCCCGAATTAGGCAACGAAGCCTCGGAGACGCACAGCCGATACATACGCCTATTGTCCGGACTGGGCGTCAACGACACATCTGTACCTCTGGCCAAAATGTCCGGCGGACAACGCAAACGCGTAGCCATGGCACGAGCCATAGCCACCGAGCCCCAGCTTCTGATATTGGACGAACCGACCAACCACTTGGATATCACTGCTGTCGAATGGCTTGAAGCATATCTGGCCAAAGCTCGTATGACGCTGCTGATGGTGACTCACGACCGCTATTTCCTGGACCGAGTGTGCAGCAAAATTATTGAGATAGACCGTACACATATATACACTTACGACGGCAATTACGACTACTTCCTGCGCCGACGTGCCGAACGTATCAGCGCCATGTCCGCCGAATTGGACCGCGTCAACAACCTGCTGCGCAAGGAACAAGATTGGATGTCGCGACAACCGCAAGCTCGCGCCGGCAAGGCCAGATACCGCATAGAGCAGTTTTACGATCTCAAGGAACGCAGCCGTATCAACATCACAGAGCGCAACGTAGACCTCGGAAACGCCTCCAAGGTCTATATCGGCAGCAAAATATTTGAGGCACGACACATCTCCAAGGCCTTTGGCGACCACGTCATCGTCCGCGACTTCTCCTACGACTTTGCTCGAGGCGAAAAAGTCGGAATTATCGGTGCCAACGGCATCGGCAAATCTACCTTTGTAAAAATGCTTTTGGGATTGGTACCGCAAGACAGCGGCGAATGGAACATCGGCGAAACGGTACGCTTCGGCTACTACAGTCAGGATGGATTTGTCCCGACACCGGGCAAGCGAGTCATCGACGTCATCACCGACATCGCCGATGATATCGAATACGAGGGCGCTCGGCTCAACGCCTCGCAGCTGCTCAAGCGCTTTCTCTTCGACGTACCGGCCCAACAAAAATATGTCGAAACCCTCAGCGGCGGCGAATTGTGTCGTCTACATCTGGCCTCAGTGCTCATGCGTCAGCCTAACTTCTTGATATTGGACGAACCGACCAACGACTTGGATATTGTCACGCTGGGCATTCTCGAGGAATACCTCACCAAGTTCAACGGCTGCGCCATTATCATCAGTCACGACCGATACTTTCTGGACAACATCGTAGACCACATATTTGTACTCGAAGGCGATGGCATCATCCGCGACTTCCCCGGCAATTACAGCGATTACCGCACATGGAAAGCCGAGCAAGCATCACAAGCACCGACTCAACGCGTCAAGACACAGAACGTCAAAATCAAGACCCCTCAACGCCGGCGCCGCAGCTTCAAGGAGCAACGCGAGTTTGAAGCCCTGACCGCCGAGATAAACGCACTCTCCGCCGAACGAGCCTCGCTGGAAGCGGCCTTTGCAGGCAATTCCACGCCGGATGCCGACATTGCAGCCATGAGCGCCCGTTACAGCCAAGTCAAAGACCTCCTCGACGAAAAAGAAATGCGCTGGCTCGAGCTTTCCGAAATCGAATAAACGCTCTTATCATAAACACAAGGCCGCCGGAACTACGCTTAATCCGGCGGCCTTGCTTATGAGTCTATAAGCCTAAAAAACAGGCTTTGGCTATGTCAGCGTAGGATCTTGATACAGCGGCGTGTGCCGTCACTGTAGACGTCCGTACGGATGGTGATACCGCGCTCGGCGGGCGCTTCGAGTCGTCGTCCGTACAGGTCGTGGTACTCGGTGGCGACGATGCCGGCATCGTCCGCCGTCACGTCATTTACGCCGTCCTTGATAGGCAGAATAGTTTTGAAATTCTTCCATCCCGGAGCGGCCTTGTATGCCTCGATAGCTTCTTCGGGCACATACAACGTAGCGCGGTCACACATTGTAGGATAGTATCCGTATGGATATGGATCTTCCGGGTTGACTTCCGGATACTGCGGGTCTTGCTCTGATTTTTCGAGGTCAAACGCCTGGACGCTTGCTATAGGAGGTGACATATATTCGCAGACGATTGTTTCAATACTATATGAGTTACGACAAAAGCATTCATCAAACATCGGCACATTTGCGGTGTCTGCCGATTTAGATATCTTTAAATATTTAAGATTATATGCTGATAGGGCGTTATTACACATCTTCATACTACCGGGAATTATTATGCTATCATTATCACAGTTCACTCCGCGACATGGGCATAGCGTCAATCCATCTTCAAAGATGATGTGAGAAGCTGAAACCGAGATGTGCTCCGCAAAATCCGTCACTGTTTTGGGTATGACCAATGTGTCCGGCTTGTATGTCAAGCCGAAAAGCTCGGTAACGCTTGTCGGAATATTTATGCTCTTGATTTTCCTCTTTCTGCCGAGTAGGCCGCAAATTCTTTTTATGGTTCCCGGCAAGGTTATCTCTAACGATGAATCTTCGTTCTCTTCATAATTTGACAGTCCATGGAAGATTACGACATCATATTTTTCCCCTTCTATAACGACCGAAGAAGGTATGTTGACTTTCCCCGAGAATTTCAGGGATTTGTCTTCGGAGAGTATCACGTAGGCTCCGGTATGGTCTACCTTGCCTGTTGCGGCATCAGCATCTGTCACTACAATATACTCTATACCATCAACATTGTATGTCGGTTTGCCATTATAGGTGCGGCCGGTCTTAAACGCAAAGGCTTGCACCCCCACGCCTAAAAGCACAATCAACAGAACTATTATTGCTCGTTTCATATCTTATTGTTTTAGTAATTTGTATGTATCCACTACTTCGCCATCCACCATCATTGAAATAACGCAGATGCCGATCGGCGCGGAAGCCAAGTGGATTATTTGCTTATTCTCTTGCTCGGTTATTTCAATCGTGGTCTGGATTGCGTTGTTGTTGAGATCTGTTACAGCAAAAGACACATGTCCACTTGTGTTTAGTGAATATGTGACAGTGGCTTTCTGTGTTGTCCGGTCGTAAACAACGCTTTTGATTTTCCCTTTGGAAAATTGTATTGGTGTCCTACCGCAGAATATTTCTCGGTAAGGAACTTTATTGTGTCCGGTTACTACAATTTCCAAAGTATCTCCGGTTATTGAAATTTTGTTTTCAGGAGCGAGCGACCCAGATGTTATGGATCGCGTGATGAATTTGCCCGTGCGTAAGTTTTTTATAACAGCCTTAGCCGGAAGTTCTTGTGTACCTATATTGATTGTCAAATATTTGTCCGTAGAGAGGCAAGTAACACTACTGAATGGCGTGGGAGCTTTCGTTGTATAGTTAATCGTTGGATCACCAAAAACACTGAATGTTTCTCTGTTATAATCTATTTCTGATTTATCAGTAGCAATGTTGCCACAGTCCCAGTAACCGCCGCCATTTTCTAATTCAAGGCGTAAATGCCCACTATTCAATATGTCATATAGGTTGTATACGGGTGTTCTTGTCGTGCTATCTGACCAACCATCGAAACTGTAAACGTTTGGCCATATTGCATCAATCATGCCCAACAATAAAGCATCACTCCATCCAAGATATGTTTCGAATGTTGAGGCAATGACAGCAATTGCGCCTGATCTTTGTCTAAAAAGCTCTGCTGTGATACAATTGGCATAACGTGTATGGTCTGCAGTGCTACAAGCAATACTGAAAACTAATGGAGCTGAGTTGGTGAATGTAAAGTTGCGACAATCTGAATCAAGGAAAGTAAAGCCACTCCATCTGTCTGTTCCTCCATGTCCATTATATATACCAAGATTTACCCCCCCATTAAATGCGTTTATTATGTCGTATTTTGTGCCAGCCCAAGCGAACTGAGGATATCGCAAGTAATCAGGTATCGGTTCGGCCACAGAGTGTATACCTCCATTTTGATAGTGTGGATACCAAACTGTTGGGTAATGACCGGGGTCGGCAGTATAGATTCTTTGTGCATCTATATCGTAGCTGCTAAGAATAGAATGAACATCCTCAAGGGTTGGAAGAAAGCGTCCATTTGGTTCATCGGACCAATATTTTGTAGCCAAGAAAGCCCTATCGTATACTTCCGGTGATGAATATAGGCCTTTTTCATATTTGATAACCTTTGCAACATATGCATCTACATGTTGTTTACAATTCGCTAAAACTCGCCCATATGCTACATCCGGAATTGAATCGTTCGGCCCATCCATACACATATACGACAAATCTGTAAGACAACGATGTCTGTATTTCAAGGGCGTAACTCCATGTGTTCCCATAATCAAAACAGTCGTAAGATTTTGGTCGTGGTTGTAGTGATACTTAATTATGCTATCAACTATCTCCGGTGTCCAGACTCCTCTTTCGACGACATGAACTCTGTATCCGAGATTCTTCTTCCATTCTTTAAGACTATCTGTGGCTTCAGTGAAACTAGTATCCTTGGTTTTATAAGATATGACCAGCATATCCTCTGTTGTGTCATATAAATCTATTTCTGTAGCCGGTTCTTTATCGCCTATTATGTCTCCGATGATGCCCATTGTTGCCACCTGCCTATCTGTCGAAAAGGATACGGCCTCCTCGCCGAGGGCCTCGGTAAGCATTCGGTCGGTGTAGGCATTGAAGGCGGCGGAGCGTGTAACACCGGCGGCAGACTGTGTTTGTGCCTGCACGGTATAGGCGATGTCGATATCGAGGGACGTGAAGACGCGCAGCACGCCCGTTGCACGGTCATACTTCATAGGCATCACCGTGATGGTGTATATCGGACGGTCGCGGTAGGTCTGCGTATCGGTCACGCGTGCAAGGTCCGATGGCATAAAACCCGAGTAATCCACGCGTGCCACCGCTATTTGATGCGGTTGACCGATGGAATCATACTCTATCCGCGGATTATGGTCAAGATTGACCGGGATATCGATGTAAGTACTGTCGCGTACGATGATTTGCGGCGTTCCGCTGCCCTCGGGAGCAATGCGGAATGCCTTGTAGGGTAGTGCCGGCAGCCCGGCAAAGGTGGTAGAGGACAGTCCGGGTACAGACACACGGCACGTCCCGACGACAGAGTCGGTAACAGTGCGGTCGATGCGGTTGAGGATGAGCAAGACGGACATGCCGTCATCCGTCTTGGACATCCGGAAGTCATAAGGGTCGGCATCCGGATCTGCGTTCGGTAGGACAAAGCCTCCCGGTGTGGCCGTCTGTGCATATGCACAGCACACGCCCAAAGCCACTGCCGTCAGCAGCGCTTTCAGTCGGTCGGAGGTTCTTTTCATATTGCGTTGGATATTAGGGTTATTTATCTCTCCTATCTAAGATGTTTGGGCTAAACAGCAACGGGACGGAGAGATATTCGTTGCAAATATACCCACTTATTCCTCCGAATGCAAGTTTTTGACCAATTATTTTCCGAAATATTTTTCAAGACGCAAGACGCAATACAATAGGTTAAAAATTTGTATTTCAGCAGATTATAAGATATACGTGACAAGCAAGAAACGGCACAAACCGACTTTCATTCACATTCTCCACACACCGGCGAGCGATTTTAGCACAAAAAAATGGCGGGCGTGTCATCATCTGAGAGACACGCCCGCCGCTATTTTAGGTGGAAGTCGTTATATGCTTAGCGTACAAGCACTTTGTGTGCAGTGCCGTCTACAGTGACGATATACAAGCCGGGGGCGGAAACGCTCAGCGAAGGCTGGAGCGCACCTGCGACATTATATACCGTGGCGGTGGTGTATTCACCGGCGATTACAATCTCACGGCCGTCTGCATAGACCTTGACTGCCGTTGACGGGTCGGCATCCACAGTGACATCGTCCACACCAAGTACTGATTTCGTACCGAGGACGATATAGCCGTTGGCCGGGATAGAGCATTTGACTGTCGTGCCGCTAAATGTCGGAGTAGCTGTCAAGTTGTGACTGGAGCTGAGTATCTGATGGTTAGAGACCGAAATCTTCTGCACCGAGTAACCCACGTTCTTGGCTGCGCCGTCCACGTTGGGATTGATGAGGGCAATAATTTCGCGGTCGCCGTTATTGATGCGAATAATGCGGTTGGTGCTGAAAGACTGAGTGTTCATACCCACCTGTGTGAAAGTTCCGTTGATAAAGAGGTCAGGATTATTGCGACGGAGGTTACACATGGCCTGATAAGCCTCAAAGATACCTACGTAATCTGTAGCGTCTTTATAGTACCATACCACGGTCTTGGGGTCGGTATTGTTGCTATCGTCAGAGTTTTTGTGGTCTGGTCGGCACCAAATTCGCCGAATTGCCAGATCATCTTCGGTCCGGGAGTAAGCAGCATCTGCACTGCCAGTTGCGCCAGGCGACGCGAACGCTTATACTGGTCTTCCTTGACAGAACCATATCCGTAAGCTTTCTGCTTGTAGCCTACGCGTTCTTCGTCATGGCTTTCGGCGTATGCCACGGTCGAGAATGCCGTGCGGCTGTCGTAGGTGGAGAGGAAGCGCTCGAGGTTTGAACCGGAGGCATAACCCATGCCGAACTGACAGGAATTGTAATTAATGTTGGCCCAGTTGAGCTGACCGTCGGCGGCCATTTCATTTTCTTCCTTGTCACCGGCGAGATTCTCATTGATATGTATTCCGTTGGGCTTGACGGCCTTGATGGCTGCATGGAGGTCTTTCATTACGGCCACGCGCGAAGCGTTATATGCTTCCGTACCGGAGGGATATGATGTGCCGAGACCTTTGACGAGGTCAAAGCGGAAGCCGTCAACATTGTAGGCTGTCATCCAGTATTTTATGGCATCCTTCCACTGCTGACGTACTAAGGGGTTTTCTTGCTTCCAGTCGTTGAGCACGCTGTAGTCATGCGGGGCGGTCTGGTTGTAGAAGGGGTTGGAGGCTATGGGATACATCTGATACCAGGGGTGCAGGCCGTCGCTTTGGTTGAATACAATGTCGAGGATGACGGCTATACCGTTTCTGTGGCATAGCTCCACAAAGTCCTTGAGGTCTTTGGGCGATCCGTATGCTTTGTCCGGTGCCATGTAGAAGTTGGTATTGTAGCCCCACGAGTTGTTGCCGTTAAATTCCATAACCGGCATCAGCTCAACGGCATTGATGCCGAGACTGCGCAGATAAGGAATCTTTTCTATGGCCTTGCGCAGAGTGCCCTCGCCATTGGCCTGGCGATCGGTACCGGTAAAGTCGCGGACGAGCATCTCATATATTACCAAATTGCGATGGTCGGGAATGGTAAAATCGCTGAATTTGTAATTGCCATCAAGATCGCCGCGATATACTGCCATCATCGTGTCGTCAAATTTCTCGTACGGATACTTGGGCATATCGGGCCATATGGAGGAATCGAGCCATTTGTCGCTGTAAGGATCGAGCACCATGTGTGCATAGGGGTCGCCCACTTTAGTGATGCCGTCTACAATATAGTAGTACGGATACCACGTGTTTTCCTGAAGGTCGCTGACTGTGCGGAAGAAGTAGCGCTGTCCGTTATAGTCCTGATATTTCATTTCGCACTGATTGGCGATTGTCGAGTAGTTGCTCCATGCGCCTACAAGCATCACGTTTTTCTTGCCGGGAGCGGCGATGCAGAAGGTCACTGTACCATCGGCGTTTTTCACGGCGCCCATCTTGGGCACACCGCCGGGATATGTACCCGCGGGCGAGTCGGTGATATAGCTTACAGTGTAGGTCTTGGTCATAGTCTTGGTGCCGTCTGTTGTCGTAGCCACGGCCTTGAAGTCGTAAGTGCCTGGGACGGCCATATTATACTCGGAGGAATAGGTGGTAGCGTTGGACTTGCGACCAAAGCGGAAGGTGCCGTTGTAGAGTTCTATCGTGCAAGGCTCGGTAGTATTGACCGTAAGCGTGGCCTTTGCCTCGGCTGTGATGACCTTGGGGGTGGACACGGTCAAAGACATCTGGAAGCCGGGCTCGAGAACATCCACAAGGATATCGCCGCCGGAGGATGTCTTGCCTTCCTTGTTGCAATCGCCCGTGCGGAATACCACGGCTATCTTTTGCACGGTCTCTGATGCATCGGTAATACCGAAATAGGTGCGGATGTCGCCAATAGACAAGGTATATGTATTGGGCGACACGTATTTCAGCTTGTACTTGGCTGCATTATCGCCCCATTTGGAGGGCGCATACTTCCAATCGGATGTGTTGGCACTCTTATTGGTAATCACGCCTATATGGGCGTACACGGGTGTAGTCGCGGACAGTCCCTTGAGGCCGCCGTTGCCCAAAGGCGAATCGGCATGGTAAGTCAGCACGACATCTTTACTGGCCTCTTGCAGCAAGGCCGGAGAGGTAGTGACTATCTGTGCAAAAGCTCCGGAGATTCCCAGCACAAATGCCGCCACCCAAAATGTGATCAGTCGTTTAATCATATTATTGGTCTATGTTTTTAATTAATGTTATGTGTTTGTTTCTCTTAGTATTCGTATGTCTTGGACGTATCGGACATACGCGTAAGTATGTTTTATATCTCTCTGCAAATGTACACATTTTCGGTGAAATACAACACCTTTACCACCGAAAGTGTTATAGTCCCCACCGCAAATTCCATCGCAAATGCTGCCGATAAGATTATCAGGCCATAATGACATAGTCAAATAGTGCATGCTCTAACATGTTCCGATAACAAGTCGTTGCGATATTAACTTTATTTAACCGTGTTTTGTGTCACTTTTAGGCGTCTTATGCGTCTAATAAGCAAACGAACAATACAAGAGATTTTTTTCAAAGAAACAGTTTCCATAGGTTTTTTAGACAATAACAATCAGACAATTCTACGTCTTTCGGCCCGGGGTTCCCGGCGATGGGAGCCCCGGCGAAATGACAAGAATTCTAAGAAAAGCCCCCACACAATCCGATGAACAAATTTGCGACATCATTCCTCCTCGCGCTCCTCCTAATAATATGTATGGGCAGCACGCCCGCCTCGGCCTATACCGTCAAGGTGAAAGCCGTAGACCCGTCGGGCAATCCCGAAGAATATGCAACATGCCGTGTTTTCGGCAGCGACAGCATCCACCCCGTGGCAGCCGGCGTCACTGATACGCTGGGCATTTGGACGGGCAGTATCGCCAAGGCCGGAACATACCGCCTGCAACTGGAAGTGATTGGCAGCGCCGTGGCCGTCAAAAATTTCACCATCAGCGATGCAGCCCCCGTAGCCGATCTCGGGACAATGACCTCCGGCATCAACGAGCTTTCGGAAGTCGTGGTTACGGCTCAGCGCCCCATAATCACCAAGGAAATCGACCGCATAGGCTATGACGTCAAGGCCGATGCAACGGCACAGACGCTCACTGTCCGCGAAGTCCTGCGCCGCGTCCCTATGGTCAGCGTCGACGGCGAGGGCAATATCAAGGTCAACGGAAGCTCTAATTTCAAGGTCTTCAAAAACGGCCGTCCCAGCAACTCGCTCAGCAAAAACGCCAAGGACATCTTTGACGCCCTACCGGCAGCATCCATCAAGCGTATCGAAGTCATCACCGAACCGGGTGCCAAGTATGATGCCGAGGGTATCGGCGCCATCCTCAACATCGTCACGGACAATGAAACTGTCATCAAGGGCATCACCGGTCGCGTAGGCGGCAGCTACGACTTTATTAACAATCGTGCGGACGGTAATCTATGGCTATCCTCCCAAATCGACAAAGTGACTTTCAGTATCAGCGGTGGTGTATCCAATATTCCCGAAAAAATGCAGCGAAACCGCTCAGAATACGATTATACCTACGAAAACGGAACACGAAGCCTACGCACCGAGGATCAACGCGTCCACGGCTTGGTCGAGTGGTTCGGCGGCGAAGCATCCTGGGAAATCGACTCGCTCAATCTCATCTCCGGCGAATTTAACGGCTATGAATACCACGTCAATGGATATGGCACCGGGACACAGTCCCTGACCGATGCCAACGGTAGCCTGCTCAGCAAATACTCCTCCACGTATGATATCGCCAACTCGTCCTACTTCGACATCGACGGCAACATCAACTATCAGCATCTGACTCGGCGCAAGGGCGAAGCATTGACTTTCAGCTATATGATTTCTACCACGCGCCAAAAGCAACAAGCCGATACGCACTACAGCGACATCTTTGGCTCAATGTTCGAATACACGGATTTCAACAACGATTTCCGACTCAACTTCATCGAGCATACCTTCCAAGCCGACTGGACTCGCCCCGTAGTCAAAAGTCATACGCTGGACATGGGTGCCAAGTATATCCTACGTCGCAACCGCTCTAAGACCAACAGCGAGTATATCGGATGGCAGAATCTGTACAGCGATTTCCGCCACATCACGGACGTTGCCGCTGCATACGCCGAGTACTCCTTAAAAGTCAGCAAAATGACGCTGCGTGCCGGTCTACGCTACGAGTTCTCCAAGCTCAAGGCCGACTATCCCGACGGCAGTCAGGACGCGTTCTCATCCAGCCTCAACGACTGGGTACCCAGTGCCGCCGCTTCATGGCAAATTAACGATGCCAATACCCTGACGGCCAATTACGCCACACGCATCAGCCGCCCCGGTATATCCTACCTCAACCCGGCCAAGAAGTACACACCGACCTCCCTGTCAGAAGGCAATCCCAATCTCGAAAGTGCACATGCACAGAGCGTCAAACTCACCTATATGCTGATACGTCCGCGCATCAACCTCAACTTGTGGTCGCAATACGCATTCACCAACAACGACATAGCCGGCGTCACAATTCTGGAAGGCAATATCCTGCACAGCACTTACGAAAACATAGGCAAGATACGTACATTCTCGGCCGGTGGCTTTATGCAATGGACGCCCATGGACAAAACTTCTGTCATGGTTTCAGGCAGCATAAATTACAACGACATCAGCCAGACGATATTCAAAAACACCGGCTGGGGCGGCAATATCTATATGCGTGCCACGCAAAAGCTGCCGCTCAATATCGAAGCCGAACTATGGGCCAACTACTATCAGTTCTCTCTATCCGATGCTTTCACTCGCAGCAAAAACAGCTTTATGAATAATTTCTGGTACGGACTTTCTCTTACAGGCAGCTACTTAAAAAACAAGGCACTAAGCGTCTCACTGCGACTGACCAACCCCTTCGGACAGCATAACAGCTACTTCAGAAACGAGGCTGTTCGCGGTGCATACACCGGCACAAGCGTGATGCGTATGGATGATATGCGTATGCAGATAGGCCTATCAGTCGGCTATCGCTTCGGCAACCTCAACGCCTCGGTCAAAAAAACAGCCGCTCGTATCACCAACGATGACCTCCAAGGCCGCAAAAACTAAGAGTCCTCGGAGAACACCAAGAACAATAGAAATTATAGAAATTATAGAAATTATAGAAATAATGGGAGTAATTGGACCTATGCCATTGCTCCCATTATTCTTATTATTCCCACTATTCTCTCCCGGATTACCCCAGATTGACGACAGTGATGCCGGCACCGCCGAAGCGGACATCCTCGTCGGCATAGGACCTTACCGCCGAGACCGTATCAAGATACTGCCGTATTGCGGTACGCAGCGCACCCGTACCGGTGCCGTGCAGGATGCGCACGCGTCCGGCGCTGAACTGCACAGCGTCATCTATAAAGTGCATCACGGCTTGTAAAGCCTCGTCGGCACGGAAGCCGCGAAGGTCTATCTCCGGATTGAAGGACAATTGACGACGGCGTATATCCTCGCCCGTGGACACGGAGACAAAGGACGCAGCCTGCGATGCCCCACCCTTTTCGGGACGACGCATAGTTGGCGTCAACCGTGCCACCGGAACATCCATCTTCGATGCGCCAAAGGCCACCATAGCTTTCTTGCCCTCAAGCGAGATGACGCGGCCGGGCTGTCCCTGATTGTCAAGCAATACATATACACCGGGCTCTATTGTACGCACAGGCTCAACCTTGGACGACACTGCGGCCTTTGGCACGGATGTTTTAGCCTTATTGGTTGATTTTGGGGCACGCTCGACCGGCTGTTCGGCAGCTTTGTCTTCGAGGACGCGACGCTGTTGGCGCAGACGCTCGCGTGCCTGTTGCGTACGATCGCGTTCGGCCTGAGCCTCACGTATGTCGCGTATAGTACGCTCCACAGCCGCATTGCTCTCGCTGACGATGCGCAGGCCTTCCTGCCGCGCCTCGTCCAGTATGGCACGACTGCGGCTGTCAAGGTCTTGCTGCTTGGTCTCGTAACGGTCGATGACTTCCTCAAGATGTTTATGACGTCGACGAATGTCCTCACGCTTATTGGCCCAGTAACGCTTGTCGCGTGCTATGTCCAGCAGGTACTTGTCCAAATTGACATAGTCGCTACCTACGATGGCACAGGCATCATCAATGACATCGGACGGCAATCCGGTCTTGCGAGCAATTTCGATAGCAAACGAGCTGCCGGGATGTCCTATATCGAGACGGAACAACGGCTGCATACGCTGGCGGTCGTAGAGCATTGACCCGTTAATTAATCCGGGAACTTCGGAGGCAAGAGTCTTGAGATTTTGGTAATGGGTGGTGACCACGCCCCACATCCCGGCGGCATTGAAGCGTATTAATAGCGCCTGGGCTATAGCGCCACCTATCTGCGGCTCTGTTCCCGAGCCGAATTCATCGATAAGGAAGAGGTCGGCATCTCCGGAATGTTCCAGCATATATTTCATCGCCAACAGGTGCGAGCTGTAAGTACTCAGGTCGTCATCCATGGATTGGTCGTCCCCGATGTCCACCATCAGGCGCTTCATCACGCTCATATCCGAATCGGCGGACACCGTCGGCAACATTCCGCATTGCAGCATATATTGCTCGACAGCCACGGTTTTCAGCGCTATGGACTTGCCGCCGGCATTAGGGCCGGAAATAACAAGTATACGACCCTTATCACGGTCAAGAGTGATGTCCAACGGAACAATCGCGCGACCATGGCGATGCAGCGCCGTCTCGAGTGCCGGATGCCGCGCCTGTTGCAGATTTAAGCAGGGGCGGTCGGACAGCCTCGGCATGGCAGCCTCAGTGTCTATGGCCACACGTGCCTTAGCCGCAATGAAATCGAGGAGGCCGAGTCGGTCGTTAAGGTCGAGGAGCGCATCAAGATGCGGACGAATGCTATCGGCAGCAGCCACCAGCAAGCGCACGACTTCACGCCTTTCTTCAAGCTGCAATTGGCGTCCGCGGTTGCCCAACTCAACTACGGCGGCCGGCTCGATATAGACGGTCTTGCCCGTGGCGCTCTCGTCGTGTACGATACCCTGCACCATGCGTTTGTTCATAGGCGCGACAGGCAGCACAAGACGACCGTCACGCATGGCCGGGGCGGTATCCGGCTGTACCCATCCTTGGGCAACGGCTTCGCCCAGTACGCGGCGCATAGCCGATGCCATGCGCCGTTGTATGGTAGACATCTCGCGACGTATATCGGCAAGGGCAGCGGATGCATTGTCGCGCACCTGTCCGAGGTCATCTACGAGCGAAGCTATGACACGCTGCACCTCCGGAGCGGTATCCATGTCGGCGGCGATGTCGCGCAAATACGGATATACAGCCGCACCGCTGTTTTCGGTCTTGTCAAGCCACGAGCGAACACGCATAGCTTGCCTCAAGGCTTTGAGCAGGGTCAGCAATTCGGATGCCTCGACAAATGTCCCGGGAACAGAGATGCTTTTAAGCGGTCGTTGCAAATCTTCGACAGTGCCGAGGTCGAGGATGTCATCACCGGTCAAGGCCTTCACCATCTCGGCCACACGTGCCAAACGGCAGCGCACCTCGCCGGCGTCGGCACTCCACTGCATAGTCTCGAGAGCCAATGTGCGTGCCTGCGGCGAGCTGCATCGTCCGACCACCATGGCGCGCACTGCGTCAAAACCAATCTTGCGCTCTATTCCCTGTCGCGGGAACACAAGCACTGAGGCCTTGGCCTCTACACCTTGCATATTCTGTTCTGTCGTATTGTCCGTATTATATTGTGTCATCGTATTCGCGAGCAATGTGAATTGGTTTCAATCAAGCAAAAACCATACCATCCATATCCGAGCACCGAAACAGTCGTCATCGAACGTGTATCACGCACACGGGGCCGACACCCTGCGATGTCGACCCCGTGGCTTTATTCATGCACCTGCGGCCTCAGCGTGTCACCTTGGTGACTACGTTACCTTGACGGCGTATATAAATGCCGGGGGCAAGAGGCTGATGTACGCGGATACCTTGCAGGTTGTAGTATTCCGTCTCGGAATCATCGGCATCGGCTCCATCAGAGACGACATCTTCCACGCCCGTGACGATGCGACGCGTCATCGAATATGCCGCAAGGCCGTCACCCGAGCTGTAAACAAATAATCTCGTATTTTGAGCCGAAGCAGCGTTTTTGAGTGTATGAACACCGTCCTCATAGGAGTCTCGTTGTAGCACACTCACAGGCATCGTCGGGTCGCCACTGCCGCCACTTGCAGACCAATGGTGGTCCGAATTACCCATACCCTGCGTAGGTACAACCCAGTGCTCCGAACGGCTACCGGAAGCAGTAAAATCTACACCGGAACATATAGTCCATTTGGCTCCTTTCGTATTGTCATGGGTGGCAATGGCCATGAACGAGTATCCGTCATGGGTGAAATATGCCATACCTCCACAGAATTTATCGCCAAAAAGAGTCGCCAAAGGCGTGCTATTGCCCCAGCTGTACAATTTGGGCACACTTTCTGTTCCGGTTACATAGAATCGGTCGGGACGACCGGTAAATACAACGCGTCCGGCGGCGCCTATCGCATTGATTGACATAGATTCCCTTGTAACGTTGCCATTAGTAACCTTCCATCTTATAGCATTGGATCCATTAGCAGCTAAGACATAATATGTTCCGCTATTGGAAACCGTGCCATATACGTCTATGTGGTCTATGCGAATATTGGGATCTGCTGTTTGACTGAAATACGTTGTAACTTGACCATTGCTGAGATTTACAATGCCTACAGTCAGTTTATTAGCATTACTTGCAGCCATATTGTGTACAAGCACATGTCCGTCAGCGTCTACAAGAACGCCGTTAGTAGGGAAATAAGCTATTGAGAAGGTGTTATCAAAAGTGAGATTAAGTGTCGACAACTGGTTACCGTTGGAAGCATCAAAACGCATCAGCGATGAAGATGCCGAGCCACTATTAGCGGTTCGTGCCGATACATATACGACATCTCTGCCACCCTGGTCACCATTCTTATCGGCACGTGCCACCATACCGCGGCATAGTGTTTCGCTTAGGCCGGGGTTGTTGTTGGATGCATTGCGTATCCATAGGTTGGTGAGTGTCATTTGGGTCGTATTGCTGCCGTTATACGGAGTCACCGTGGGATATTCAATCATTTCGCGGCGCGGAGTGTAGTTGCCGTAGTCGGGGTTGACACCGTTGCCCATAATCAACTTGCGCACATCGCTGACAGCGTCCTTGAGCCCGGCGGTGCTGACGCGGACACGCCAGAAGAAGGTGCCGTTTGCGCCGAGAACCTCGGCCGGAATGGTGTATTGCAGACAGGGATACTCCTTGTGCCATCCGGTGGTACCGGTAAACACGATATTGGAGAAATTGAGGTCGGTGGCAATCTCGAGGACAGCCTTGTCGTCATTATTGTCGCTGCATACAAATACAATGTCGTCATTGAGCGTTGCTCCGTCTTCGGGCCAATCGAGGCGCGGCTTGATACACGAAGGCTCTTCCCTGGTGATGAAGTTGCGCACGGCCGAGATACCGTCCTTGTAATATCCGGAGCGATGATTGATGACGCGCCAATAGTACGGAGTCGAATAATTGAGACCTCCGGTGTTCACTGTATACGACTTGGCTGTGGTATTGTATTCCTTGGTTCCGGTGCCGAAATCGGTATTGCCGCAAATCTGCAAAGTATAGCTGTCTGAGGCGACATTGTCTCTCCATACAAAAGTGACGTTGTCGGATGTGGCCTGCTCGCCGGCTGTGGGACTTACAAGCGTCACGGGGGTCAGTTGTTCAGGTCCCGGATTGTATACCGAACGGACTGCGCTGACACCGTCAAGATAGCCTTTTTTGCGGCTGATCACGCGCCAATAGTATGTGGTGGACGAATTGAGCGCCGTCATATCTATGGTATAAGATGTGGCGGAGGTGGTGTATTTGGAGACATTGCCTCCGAAGTTTTTGTCGGTAGAAATCTGTAATTCGTAGGAATTGACACCCGTGGGATCATTCCAAGTGAACGTCTGCGATGTCGCAGCACGTGCACCATCTGCCGGCGAGGTAAGCGTCACGGGGGTCAGTGTCTTGGGAGCGGGAATGTAGAACGAACGCACTTCGGACGTCCCATCGATGTAACCGCCCTTATGGCTGATTACGCGCCAATAATAGGTGGAAGAGGTGGAAAGCATCGTCAGGTCTACATAACAGGATGTAGTATTGACATTGTAAGTGGTGACACCGCTTGCAAAGGTCTTGTCCTTGCTGATTTGCAGGTCGAAGCTATTGGCCGAAGCCGGGTCGCTCCAATTGAAGGTGCATCCTATCGAAACAGTCTCGCCGGCGGACGGCGTAGTCAGCGTCACAGCCTTGAGCGTCTCGGACGGCGGCATATTGGAGGTAGCTCCCATGGCCCATTCGTTGCCGTAGCGGTCGAGGGCGGCCACGCCGTGCCAGTAGCCCGAAGTTTTGTTCGAGGGAATAGTGGCGCTTGTCGAGTAAGTGATGTCCACGATATACTCGGCACGCAATCCGTTGTGCTCGGTAGAGGCTGCCTGTATTGCATTTGTACCCAGAGGCACGGCATACACTATGTAACGGCTGTTGCTCTTGCCTGTCCACGAAAGAGTAGTTCCGCTAAGCTTGACATTGGTCACCTTACCCAAGTCGGGAGCATTGTACCACGTCATGGCCGGCACCGATGCCGGATACTGATATACCTTCTGTTTGAGGTAGGAGTCAAGGCCACTACAAGTCGGACCGAACATCGAACGGCTGCTATAGAACATCTCGCCGGGGAAATTATCGCGCGTGGTGGCTCGCGTCTGGTTGACCTGACGGATGACTTCATCGTAATTGGAGGTATTGTTGCCTTTTTCAAGGAACGTGATAGACAAAGCGCCAAAGATATGACGTCCGAATTTCTTGGCGGCAATACTATACCAGTCAATCATCGGGCCGTAGGGGTTGGTGCTATGCGAATTGGTCCAATAGAGCTGCGGAGCAAGGTAGTCCACATGTTTGCTGCGTATCCACGCTATCGGGTCGGCATATATTGTGCTGTATTGCCAGTCACCGGCTTTGCAGACCAGGCCTTCATAAGTGTGTCCGTACGGAGCCGGAAGCCCGTCAGACTCTTTCACTCCATTGAATGCAGCACCTGCCGGAGCGATACCGAATCGCACGTATGGTTTGATGTCGTGGATGATGTTATAGGACATCTCCATCAGCTTATTGACGTTGTCGCGACGCCAGTCGCCGATGCTCATTGTTCCGCCATTATTCTTATACGACTGGTAGTCACTCCAGTCATCGGCGCTTGAATCCTCGGCTATACCGTCCGGATAGAAGTAGTCGTCAAAGACGATACCATCGATGTCATACGCGCCGGTAAGGACGGCGCACACGTTTTTAAGGCGTACATGTGTTTTCTCATTGGCAGGATTGAATACGAACTTGGTATTGGCAACGTATTTTTTGCCATCTTTGTCAGTGCCCCATTGATACGCTGTAATCATCCAGTCCTTTACATCGTTATCCATACTCGTATTATATGGATTGTATCCCTTCGAGTGAGCCCCTGTGGGAGTACACCAGCGCAGGGGGTTGACCCACGCATGTACCTCAATGCCACGTTTGTGGCCTTCGTCAATCCAAGTCTGCAACAAGTCGATTGAGCATGAGTTGCCTCGAGTTCCTGAAGCATAATGGCTTACGGGCTCGTACACGGCGTACAGCGTTCCGTTATGCGTATATTTTGTGTTATTGTACAGACGATCCGCAAAAGGACGCACATGGACGCATACGGCGTTGAGACCGGCGGCCTTGACTTGATCTAACCTATTGATAATCTCGTTTTTTAACGCAGTGACATTTCCTCGATTTGCGGACACAGGCCATCCTGTATTGACAGGTGTGAACCAAGCGGCACGGAATTCCTGCTTGGGAGTACTGTCGGCGTAGGAGACAACACTGCCTATGGCCGAAAGTGCCAAGGCCAAGGCCATGAACTTCTTCATTTTTAGGATCATTGTTCTACTCTAAAGAATTGCAAGGTTTCTATTAGGTTTGTTTCACTTCGGATTATTTGTAATAGGCATAGCATAGAGACAGCTGCCGAAGAAGTAAGGAGAGGTCGGAGAGGAATAATAGAACGTGCCCGACGAGATTGGTTTGAAATCCCTCGAACGCTTTTCACATACAAAAGTAAAAGTTATTTATATATTGGACAAAAAAAATATAATAAAACTTTATAATTTCACACAATTTAAGACGCAAGCATAGTCAAAGCGAGCCATTTTGCTAATAATGTAACATTATACAAATGTAAACATATAAAGAAGATACCGGCATCGAAACGGTGCGTACACTCCGCAGAAGCGCTGTATAAGATGATCTGTTGCAACATCACGTCCTACTCCGTTGCCGCCGGCGATGTATACTGAATCTCATAGTGCCAAACGTCGGCATCGGAGAGTGGCCAGGTCGATATCGAGCACAAGGACTGTGGGAAGGCTTTCCCGGTCTGTATGTAGCAGCATGTCCAGGGCGCGGGCACTTTGCAAAGCGGCCACAGTTGCCGGCGCGGGGGGAAAGATACCTCGGGGAGCTCGTCCGCGACTTCCGTCTCCGAAGATGTCACGATAGGATACCGAAGCAGGGCCGGCGGCATGACTGAAGGACATAACTTGGGCTTGTCGTCCGGCCACGCCTCCCAGCACACACGGTATGGATGCGGCACGTGTCGCATCGGCCACCATGGTCATAGTGGCGCCGTTGTCGGTACAATCGACCACGACATCACAACCTTGCACAAATGAAGATACGTTGTCCGCACCGAGACGCTCGAAGCGTGTATCCGCAACCACGGACGGATTTAGCGCCGTCAGACGCTCCGCCAAGGCTTCGACTTTGGGGCGACCTACATCGCCGGTAGTATAAGCTGTTTGTCGCGGCAAGTTGGAGAGTTCCACACAATCGAAATCGATAATACGCAAGCGTCCCACACCGGCGGCGGCAAGTGCCACAGCCACGGCACCTCCCAAAGCCCCGGCACCTACGATGCCCACCATGGCGCCGACCAGACGTTGGATTCCTTCGAGTCCTATGTCGTCCACGGCCATAGTGCGCGAATGGCGCTCGGCCATATCATCTGTAAAACATGTATCGGTCATTGTCTTATGATGATTTATATTAAGGACTTTAGGGACTTTAAGGACCCTAAGGACCTTAGAGTCTCTAAAAGCCTGAAAAGTCCTATTTCTCAGTGAGTATGATCATTGTCGAACACGGCATCCCAGTCCTTCCACACCGGTTCGTAGCCGTTGCGGCGTATAGCCTCGGCCACGGCATGGGGACTGCGTTCGTCAGTGACGTGGAATTGCTCGAGTGCTTCGGGCGAAGTGGCGTATCCACCCGGCTCGGTCTGGCTGCCGGCGCTCATGGATGTTACACCCAGACGCATCATATTGTCGCGGAAGCGTGGACTCTCGCGTGTCGAGTACGAAATATCTACATCGTGGTCGAAGATGCGGAAGGCCATAGTCAATTGAGCCAATTCGCGGTCCGAGATGACCACATTGGGCTGGAACCCGCTTTCGCTGGGGCACATGCGGGGAAAATTGACACTATAGCGCGTGCGCCAGTACTTGTTTTGCAAGTAGCGCAAGTGGCGAGCCATCATAATGACATCCGTGCGCCATTCCTCAAGGCCGATGAGGACACCCATGCCAATTTTATGCACACCGGCACGACCCATGCGGTCATACCCATTGAGACGCCACGAGTATATGGATTTCATACCACGTGGATGGTATTTGGAATATCCGTCTCGGTGATAAGTTTCTTGGAAACATACCACGCCGTTAAGTCCGGCATCGACCAAGCGCTCGTACTGCGACTGACGCATGGGTTGCACCTCAATAGTGAGGTTGTGAAAGTACGGGCGGCAGGTATGCAACACATTCTCGAAGTATTCGGTGCCGCACAACGCCGGGAATTCGCCCGAAACTATCAGCAGGTTTTCAAAAGGCCCAAGACGGCGTATGGCGCGACATTCGGCTTCCACCTGTTCCATGGTGAGTATGGTGCGTGCCATGGGGTTGGCATGATTGAAGCCGCAATATACGCAGGCATTGGCGCAGGCATTAGAGACGTACATTGGAATGTACATCGAGATGGTGCGGCCGAATTTTTCGAGGGTGAAGCGCTGTGCCAGAGCGGCCATGTCTTCGATATATGGAGCGGCAGCCGGCGAAATCAGCGCCATGAACTCGTCCGGAGTCAAGCGGCGCTGATCGGCGGCGGCCACAGCAAGAGCCGCCTCCACCATCGAAGCCGTGACTGCGTAGGCACGCTTGGTGGTGTCATCCCAGCCGTATCGGTCGATGATGTCGGCAAAACCGTGGTTGTCGTCCGGCGATATAATTTCTTTGGACATAAATGTATTATTCTGTTATTTTGAGGGGAATGTCTTAGAGTTTCTAAGGACCTTAAGGTCTTTAAGGTCTTTAAGGACCTTAAGGACTCTACAACCCCTTAAGCCTAAGACCTAACACCTCTTATTTACTACATTCTTGATTGACATTTTGAGATATGCGCATAGCGCAGAAGTTAGGACCGCACATGGTACAGAACTTGTCGTCTGCATCGGGCGCATCGCGGCGCGCCTTGACATATATGTCGCGTGCGCGCTCGGGGTCAAGCGACAGATTGAACTGATCCTTCCAACGGAATTCGAAGCGGGCCTTGCTCAGGGCATTGTCGCGCACCTGCGCACCCGGAAATCCCTTGGCCAAGTCGGCTGCATGTGCAGCCAATTTGTAAGTAATAACGCCCGTGCGCACATCCTCAAGATCAGGCAGCGACAGATGCTCTTTAGGCGTGACGTAGCACAGCATGGCAGTGCCCATGGCACCGATGGCAGCACCGCCTATGGCACTGGTAATATGGTCATAACCGGGAGCAATGTCCGTCGTCAACGGCCCAAGCGTATAGAACGGTGCGCCGTGGCACTTATCGATTTCACGGTCCATATTTTCGCGTATCTTCTGCATGGGTACGTGCCCGGGGCCTTCAATCATCACCTGCACATCGTGTTCCCACGCCTTGGCGCACAGCTGCCCCAAGACGTCCAATTCGAGGAACTGAGCTCGGTCGTTGGCATCGTGTATGCTTCCGGGGCGCATACCGTCGCCAAGGGATATGGCCACGTCATAGCGATTAAGGATCTCGCATATCTCATCAAAATGCGTATATAGGAAGCTTTCGCTATCATGCAACACCGTCCACTGCGTCATGATAGATCCGCCGCGCGAAACACATCCGGTGAGGCGGTCCTTGATTAGGGAGGCATGCTCGCGCAGCACCCCGGCATGTATGGTAAAATAGTCCACACCCTGCTCGCATTGCTCGATAAGCGTGTCGCGATAAATGTCCCAGGTTAGGCGTTGCACATCCCCATTGACTTTTTCGAGTGCCTGATATATGGGCACTGTGCCTACGGGCACGGGCGAATTGCGTATAATCCACTCGCGCGTCTCGTGAATATTGTCGCCGGTGCTGAGATCCATAAGCGTATCGCCGCCCCAGTAACAACTCCACATAGCCTTGTCTATTTCCTCGGCTATGCCCGAAGAAAGCGCCGAATTACCTATATTGGCGTTGATCTTGACACTGAAGGCGCTGCCTATAATCATGGGCTCAGCCTCAGGGTGGTTGATATTGGCCGGAATGAGGGCTCGTCCGGCGGCAATCTCGTCACGCACAAATTCGGGAGTGATGTACGACTCGATGCCTCGCTCGGCATTGTCCAGATTTTCGCGGATGGCGACATATTCCATCTCGGGTGTGATTATACCCTTGCGCGCATAATGCATCTGGGTAACGCGGCGACCTTCAGCGGCCACTCGCGGAGCCATGGCTCGTGGGAAACGTATGTCATCGAGACTATGGTCGGCCAAGCGTCGCTGTCCATAGGCACTTGTAACTCCATCCAGAGCCACGGTATCGCCGCGGCGCTCTATCCAGGATTGACGCAAACGCGGCACACCTTTCTTTATGTCCTTTGGCACGTTCGGGTCGGTGTACACGCCGCTGGTGTCATAGAGTGTGATGTCCTCGTTTGGGTGCTCGATGCGTTTGCCGTCCTCGATTGTGACGGTGGGATATTGGCTGACGCGGCGCATAGCCACGCGGATGTCCGGGAACAGCGTCCCGGGAACGTATATTTTAGTGCTTTTGGGATATGAAGACACCGCGATATCTGATACTTTCATAAATCGGAATATTGGCTTATTGTTGTTTGGCTATAACGGCTATAATGGCCATTATAAATATTATAGGGTTTAATTAGTCGTTGAGGAATGCTGTGAGAGGACTGGTGGCAACGGCATGGCGAAAGGTGCCGGCCGGACCGGCGAGGCGTCCGCGCCGTCCGGCATCGACCGCATCGGCGAAAGCGCGAGCCATGGCTATGGGATCAGAAGCTACTGCTATTGCTGTATTGACCAGCACCGCATCAGCGCCCATTTCCATGGCTGCGGCAGCATGCGAGGGCAAGCCAAGTCCCGCATCCACGACCACCGGTACGGAAGCCTGCTCGATGATAATCTCTAGGAAGTCGCGCGTCAGCAACCCTTTATTGGTACCAATGGGCGCGCCCAATGGCATCACTGCGGCTGCGCCGGCCTCTTCGAGGCGCTTGCACAGCACAGGGTCAGCCTGCACATACGGCAGTACCACAAATCCTTCCTTGGCCAAAGTCTCGGTGGCGGCAAGGGTCTCCATGGGGTCAGGCATAAGATACTTGGGATCGGGGTGAATCTCCAACTTAATAAAAGGAGTGCCGAAAACTTCGCGGCTGAGGCGTGCAGCCACAACAGCCTCGCGTGCATCACGCACGCCCGAAGTATTTGGTAGCAGCTGTATTCTATCACGATCTATAGCCGAAAGCATGTCATCGGTGGCATCAGAGGCCATATTGACACGTTTCATCGCCACGGTAACCATCTGCGTACCCGAGGCCTCGATGGCGCGGTGCATGATTTCGGACGAGGCAAATTTGCCTGTACCTACAAATAGGCGCGAAGCAAATTGCCTTCCGCCGATTGTCAGTTGTTTATCTTCCATATTATTGTGTATGTGTTGTTTGTCCTATATTGTAAATATTGCAAGTATTGTCTGTCGTATGCGTTGCGCATCACGTTGGCCTTGTCACGGCAAAGGTTTGTATAAAGCGACTTGCGGCAGCAGCCGGGTCTGCGGCACGGCAAATTGCCGAGCTGACGGCAATACCGTCAACTCCGGAGGCTAATACCGCCGGGATGTCCTCGCAGGTGATACCTCCTATGGCAAGTATAGGTACGCGTATACCCAAGTCGCGTATGTGCCGTACGAGGTCACGCGTACCTTGAGCGCCAAGAGGATCGGCCAAACGGCGCTTGGTGGTAGTAAAACGCCATGGGCCTAAGCCGATATAGTCTATAGGTTTACCAACCAAACGCTCGGCATCGGCGGCGCAATTTACGGTGGCACCTATCAGCGGTACAGGCCCGAGAATGGCGCGAGCTTCTGTCAGGTCCATATCATTGCGCCCGAGGTGTACCCCATCGATGACGGTACGGCGTACAGCCTGCACATCATCATCTACGATAATGGTAGCACCATGGCTGTGACAAAAGTCTCGCAACGACAGCAGCGCCGCATCACGTTCAGTCGCATCGGCATTCTTCATACGCACCTGCACCCAGCTACATCCGCCCGAGACGGCCTGACGCACCTGCTCCACTGTGTCCGTGACATCCGCTCCATCAGTAATCAAATGCACAAGAGAGGGCGTGCGTTCGAGTACCCTCCTGCGGACTTTGCGAGCAGCGGCAACGATGCGGCGGCATCGCTCCTGCACATCGTCTCCCTCCCAGACATAGCCCAAGAAGGCGGCGCCTGCAAAACCGGCGGCTGCAACATCATTCAAACGCTCAGGCGTCATTCCGCCCAAGGCAATAACACTTCGCGCCGAAAGACACAAGCGCACAGCAGGGTCGGAGCCATTAATCGCAGCCGCATATCCCTGCTTGGATATGGAATCGAATACAGGCGACAGCGTCACGTAAGACAACGCTGCGGGAGCCGCCGCGACCTCAGCCGCCGTATGGCAGCTACCGGACAGGACGACACACTGCGGCAATGCTCCACCCTCGGCCAAAGTCGAGGAGGACAGGTGTACGCCTATGCCGGCATGAGCGGCAGCCACGGCATTGTGCCCGTGAATGCTGATACGATTCCACAGCGCACGCGGAATACCGTCTACGATGGCCGAGATATCGGCGTCTCCGGCCTGCGGATGACGCAGGTGCACACGCAGACTGTCGTCAAGCTCGAGTATAGACGTCAGAACGTGCGCCTCGTCGGCCACAACAGCCTCGGGAGTAATAACTATGAGCTTCAGCGGCATGCTTTCGCTCGTATTTGGCATGTCAACCCCCATAGGCGGCTTTGATAAGTATGATGTCATCACCTTCATTGAGAACATGCGTGGCCCAAGTTCCGCGTGGTACTACAATTCCGTTGACGGCGGCAGCCATACCCTCAATGGTGCCGAGTACGCTTTGCAGTGCCTCGGCCAGAGTGGCGCCCATGGTAACATTGTATGATTTACTGTTGATGATAATGGTCATATTTTGTATGGTGTTTTATTTTGAATGAACGGCAATTAGGGTCTTTAGAGTCCTTAGAGTCCTTATGGTCTTTAGGGCCTTTAGGGCCCTTAGAACCTTTAATCTTCTGTCGGTGAATTCCAAACGAGGAGAGCCGGGCCGTGACCATGGCCGAAATGGCAGTCGGCACCGGCACGCAAGACATCGGTGAGCCACGCTTTAGCCCGTGCGACAGCCTCTTCCAAGGCATATCCTCGCGAAAGGTATGCCGCTATAGCCGAGGACAGCGTGCAGCCCGTACCATGGGTATTGGGCGTGCGCACAATCGGACCTTGGAATACACGCGCCGGGGTATCGGCGGCCTCCACCAGGATGTCCATCGTACATCCGGTCGCGTTTTCTGCCGGATGCTCCGATGTTGCGTCCACCAAATGTCCTCCTTTAAGGAGTACCGCCCGACAGCTGTAGCGACGGATGATGTCACGGGCGGCAGCCTCCATATCAGCCCGCGTTGCAATGTCCATGCCGGTGAGCATGTGCGCCTCGGGTATATTGGGCGTCACCACTGTAGCCATGTGGAAAAGCCGATGCACCATCTCTGCAGCGGCACTATCGTCGCAGAGGCGGTCGCCACTGGTTGCTACAGCTACCGGATCGAGCACCACAGGACCATTATAGCGCCGAGCCAGCACCTCGGCTATAACTGCAGCGGTAGGGCCATCGGGAACCATGCCGATCTTGACTGCATCGGGACGTACATCATCGAAGACGGCATTAAGCTGGGCATATACCGACTCGGCACCTATATTTACGTATGACCGCACGCCCACGGTGTTTTGGGCAGTGACGGCAGTGATTACAGTCATGGCAAATACACCCAAGGCCATGCACGCCTTAATGTCCGCTTGTATGCCGGCGCCGCCTATACTATCACTACCGGCCACAGAGAGAACCGTAGGACGATGCCTGCCGTCTTGGCCTATATATACACCGCACGGCATCGCGACAGAGCCGCAACGCTCGGTGGATTGTGAAATATGATTGTATGTATCTTGCATAGAACCAATTTATTGCACATGTATTCCCGGAGCATCTCCGGACTATGGGACACTATCCGTCCCCACAAATACACAAGGGGCTGTGCACTTTGGCTCGTACATCGTTCATACTCCCCGGACGGCATTATCCGCCAACAGGTTATGAGGGTATCATCTCAGCCGAACCCGAAGGCTCAGCACCCCTGATGCCGCAAAGGTACAAAATCTATTTGAATTTGCGAAAGGAAAACGGATTATCACCCACGACTCCGCACATTCCCAATTGAAAATTAATTAGTAACTTTGCATCAAACAAAACGATAAAGACAAGCAAATACGATGTTCGGAACAACCAAACACACAGCATACGGCTCATTGGATCCATACACTCCGCAAGAACCTATGCGCAAGCTCATTGCCGAGAACAACCTGTTGCTGATGGCATTGAGCCGCTTCGAAATAGCTCTTGGATTCGGAACAAAGACGGTGGCACAAGTTTGCGCCGACAACGGAGTGGACACCTCGACATTCCTTGCCGTCGCCAATTTCCTAAGCGACAGGCCTTACGAGCGCTTTGAAATATCGTTGCCATCACTGGTAAAATACTTAAAAAATGCACACACGTATTTTTTGGACTTCATCCTTCCGGAAATACGGCGCAAACTTATAGCATCCATAGATTGCTCGGATCCGGCCAACGTGGGTTTTTTAATCCTGCGTTTCTATGACGGATATGTCGAGGAGGTGCGCCGACACATGGAGTACGAAAACAGCCATGTATTCAATTATGTGGACCACCTCATCAAGGGCATTAACCCCGGCGGATACCACATCTCCGACTTCGAACATGTACATCGGCCCATAGCATCCAAGCTTAACGAGCTCAAGGACATATTTATATGCCATTATGCCGGGAGCGGGGCACGTGTAGATTCGCTTAATTCGGCGCTCTTTGATATCATCATCTGCGAACAGGACCTATTGGGACACTGCATGGTCGAGGACCGCATATTTGTCCCGGCGGTGCAAACTTTAGAACAGGAAGTGACGAAGCGTGCCGAACCGACAAGCAATGTCGAAAGCAAGACGCCGACACCCACGGGAGACATTCTCACCGAACGCGAAAAAGAAATTGTACGCTGCGTCACACGCGGAATGTCCAATAAAGAGATTGCGGACAAACTTTTCCTTTCGATACATACCGTAACCACCCATCGCCGCAACATCAACAACAAATTGCAGATACACTCGACGGCGGCATTAGCCATCTTCGCCATTCTCAACAAGCTCATTGACCTGTCCGAAGTACATGTCTGACGAGCCAACCCCCATAATACCCATTTTGTCGATTATGGTCACTTTAGCAAGATAACATCTTAAAATAAGACACACATCAAATGACTGAATTTTTGACGCAATACCACATTGCCGGATTGGCCGTAGGTCTTGCTACATTCCTCATTATCGGATTGTTCCATCCGTTAGTAATCAAGGGAGAGTACTACGTGGGACGCAAAATACGTTGGTGGTTTCTGTGTGCAGGCATCATTCTGCTCGGATTATGCATATACGTAGACGATGCCATAGCGTCCATATTCCTGGGAGTCACGGCTTTCAGCTGCCTATGGAGCATCCACGAAGTCAATGAGCAGGTGAAACGTGTTCATCGCGGATGGTTTCCGGCTAATCCACGCCGAGCCACCAAGAAAGATGACACATCAAAACAAAAGACATCCGAACAATGAAAATCTTGCGCCGATATTGGCCAAGCATGGTGACATTGGCTGCTGTTTTGTGGTTGACCTTAGCGCCGCAACCCTTGCCCGACCTGGACGTACCTCCCTTCGATGGGCTGGACAAGGTGATGCACGCAGTAATGATGGGAGGCCTGGCCGGAGCCTTTATGTTTGATTGGCGTCGCGGTGGACGCTGGAATTTACGCAATTACCACGCCGGACGCCAGCACATGCTGACCCCCGGCGTGGTAATTGTTATATGTCTGTGCATGGCCGTATTCTCGGCCGTGGACGAATGGGCACAAGGCGCCTTGGGCATGGGCCGCACTTCAGATGTTTACGACTTGATAGCCGACATTGTCGGCATTGTCGTGGCAGCACTGACAGCCCCCGCCGCCATCAATGCGCTGCTTGAAGGGCGGCGCGCACATCGGCCTTGAGGTCGTCGTCCTGCTTGTCTCGCGACAGTATTTTTCCGTCCGGCCCGAAAAGTATTATACACGGTATACCCGAAATGCCGTAGACATCTGTAGGTATGGTTTGGCCGTTGAGCCAGCATTCCCACGGCAGGTCGTGGTCTTTGATTGCCTTGCGGGTGTTGTCAGGTTCATCCCATACAGCCACGCCAAGCACGCGCAAGCCCTTATCCTTAAACTCGTTGTACAAGTCTTTGATGACGGCTGTTTGACGTATGCACGGTCCGCACCAACTGGCCCAGAAGTCCACCAAGACATACCCTCCGCGTCCTACAACGTCACTCAGACGATGGGTAACGCCGTCATACGAGATTTCGAAATCGCGGAACATTCCGCCAGGCTGCGTCTCAGCCTTGGCTCGATTGGCATCAAGCAGTTTGCGCACGCGCATGTATTGCTTCATCGTAGGGTTTTGCTCCACAAGAGCCTCTACTTCGGAAGGCTCCATGCTATAAGCCATATCCAAGAATAACGAATAACCGATGACATTGTCCATATTGGCACGCATAGTCGAATCAACACGTGCCAATAGTTCGTTATACCTCTTTTCCTGCGCGGCTTCGTCAGCCTCGGCACGAACCTGCGCCACGCCTTCTTGTATCATCTTGGCGACTTCTGCATCCTTGATATTCAATGGCGTCTGCACCACCTCGCCGCGACGGAAGGTATAAGTACCATCCTCGAGTATGAACTGGCCGCGACGATCGCCATCTACGATGACGCGCGCAAGTATAGGGACATCCACACGACCGCAGAAGACTGCGGTGGTGTCTTCGACCAATACGCTGTCGATATTGACACCGGTGTCATAATTGACCAAGTAAGCCATAGCGCCTTCATCATCCGCGCCTAAGGGCACAGTCACTTTATAGTCGCCGGCATATACGGTCGTGGCTGCAGCCAAAGCCGTCAGCGATAAAAAAAATACATTTCTCATTATCCTTTTGTTATTTAATGTGTTACATTCATATATTATATACCATCTAAAGGGCTTCGCCGACAAAGTTACACTTTTTTCAGAAAAAACAGCATCCAAAATGTTTGTAATTATACGGCTAATTTGTAAATTTGCATTCGATGCTCTCTCCCAAGCACCCAATAATCCATACACATAGGACCATGGACAAGAAACTGACTTCACTCAACGCCTACATCCAACAAGCCATACGCGAAAACTGGGAAGGGCTGGCACTCACCGATTTCAACGGCACGTCGCTGCAATATCGCGCAGTGGCGCGCAAGATAGCCAAGCTACACATCCTCTTCGAAAACGCCGGCATACGACACGGCGACAAAATCGCCTTCTGCGGACGCAACAGTAGCCAGTGGGCCACGGCCGTCCTGGCTACACTGACATATGGTGCCATCGCCGTACCCATACTCAACGACTTCAAGGCTGACACGATACAACATCTCGTCAACCATTCGGAAGCACGCTTGCTCTTCATAGGACAAAACAACTGGGAAAACATCGATGCCGATGCCATGCCCGCCCTACAAGCCATATTCCTTATAGACGACTACTCGCTGCTGGTGTCGCGAGACGAACGCATTTCCGAGGCTCGCCGACACCTCAACGAACTGTTCGGGCACAAATATCCCGAACGCTTTACGCCAGAAGACGCCGTATATGAGCCGCGCGACCCGGATGATGTAATTTTCATCAACTACACATCAGGATCTATGGGATTTTCAAAGGGCGTAATGATCACCGAACACAATATGTGGTCTAATATTCAGTATACGCTGGATCATTTGGAATTCCTGCTGCCGGGCGACCCGTTGGTGAGCATGCTGCCTTTGGCACACATGTTCGGAATGATGGTCGAATTCCTGCACCCCTTTGTCAAGGGCTGCCACATATACTTCTTGACACGCACACCCTCACCGCGCATCATTATGGAAGCCTTCGCCACGGTCAAGCCCAAGCTGATAGTGGCCGTGCCTTTGATAATCGAAAAAATCATCAAGACGCGAGTATTCCCGTTGTTGGACAAACCCATGATGAAACTGATGCTGAAAATGCCTTTTGTAGACGATGTCCTGTTGGGTAAAATCAAAGAGAAACTTACCCAAACCTTCGGCGGAAACCTCCAAGAGATGGTTATCGGCGGCGCCGGTCTCAACAAGGACGTCGAGACATTCCTGCGACGCATACACTTCCCATTCACCGTGGGCTACGGAATGACCGAGTGTGCACCACTGATAGCATACGCACCATGGGAGGAGTCACGTCCACAATCATGCGGGCGCATTGTCGACCGGATGGAAATGCGCGTTGACTCACCCGACCCTGCCGAAGTGCCCGGAGTGCTGTGGGTTCGAGGAGCCAACGTTATGAAAGGCTACTACAATAATCCCGAAGCTACCAAAGCCGTCATGCAAGACGGATGGATGAACACCGGGGACATCTGCACCGTGGATGCCGATGGATACATATATATACGCGGACGCGACAAGAACATGATACTCGGTCCCAGCGGTCAAAACATCTATCCCGAGGAAATAGAACAGCGCCTAAGCAATATGCCATACGTCTGCGAATGTCTGGTGGTAGACAGTGGCGGCGGACGTCTGCAAGCACTGATATACCCCGACATCGAAAATGCCACACAGCAGGGTATGACCATGCCGCAGATTGAAGACCTTATGCGACAAAATGTCGAGCAGCTCAACCACGAACTGCCTGCATACAGTCACATATCGGATACCTCCGTGATGTACGAGGAGTTCGAAAAAACCCCCAAGCGCTCCATCAAGCGCTACCTCTACCAGCATAGTTAGCCCATAGGAGCACGGCGCATTACGAGCCAAATTCCAAGAGACATAAAGTTTGGAATGGAGTAAAAGTTTTATAGTCCATAAGACACATCTCATCCCGTCAAAAGCTTCTTCAAAAGCACCACATGGCACAACAACAATTTGCCTCAAAGATAGGTCTCGTAGCCGCCACTGTCGGTTCGGCTGTGGGACTGGGTACGGTATGGCGTTTCCCGGCCGAGACTCAGGCCGGCGGAGGCGCAGCATTTCTGCTTATATACGTATTATGTATACTCGTGCTTGGAATCCCGGTTATGCTGGCCGAGTTTGCATTGGGTCGCGGCGGAGGCTGCGATGCCATCGGATCGTACAAAGCATTGTCGCCTCACGGCAAATGGCATTACGGAGGGCTGCTGGCCGTAATTGCGGCCACGCTCATTATGATGTTTTACATGGTCGTGGGCGGATGGACACTTGAGTATCTGCTAAATTCGATTACCGGCGACCTCTACGGCAACCTGAGGTTGCACGACAATGCCAATGAGGCTTTTACCGAAGTCATGCACAACTATGTATATACGGATTTTATGCCCGTAGTCAATGCCGTGCTGATGGTGGGAATAAACATTGCCATACTCCTCGGCGGAGTGCAAAAAGGCATCGAACGCCTGTCTACAATCACTATGCCCATCCTATTTTTGCTGTTGGCCGTATTCTGCTGTTATACACTGACACTGGATGGTGCGGGTCAAGGAGTCAAATTCTTCCTATCGCCGGACTTCTCCAAAATCACACCCTCAGTGGTCGTCAGCGCCATGGGGCAAGCTTTCTTCTCATTGAGTTTGGGTATGGGCATTCTGGTAACCTACGCCTCATATTTCCCTAAAGACACCAACCTGACCCGCACCTCGGTAACAGTATGCATCAGCACACTGCTGGTGGCAATACTTATGGGCTTGATTATCTTCCCGGCACTCACTTCCTTCGGTTTGTCCGATAGAGACGTTTCAGGCACAACCCTTGTATTTGTCACGCTTCCCGAAATGTTCACCCATATGCCGGGCACACAATTGTGGAGCATAGCATTCTTTGCGCTGCTTCTCATAGCCGCACTCACATCCACAGTGTCACTTGCCGAAGTGCCCATTGCATATATCCAACATCGATACAACACCAAGCGCTCAACTGCAGTATTGGTGACACTGCTACCCATAGCCGCGTGCGCTGCGATATGCGCCATGTCCTTTGGCTCGCTGTCATGGATACACATAATGGGACAGAGCATCTTCAGCTTTTTAGACAGCCTCACATCTTACATTATGCTTCCCGTGGTGGCACTGATTACATGCATATACATCGGATGGTTTGCACCCAAGGGATTGATGCGCGACCAACTGAGTCATGGCAGGGCACGTCATTCTATGATGGTTCCGCTAGTCATCTTCGCTATACGCATCCTCGCACCGGCCTGCATAATCATCATACTTGTGTCCAATCTTTTGAACACTTAGGATGCTGCCGCAACGCCCCGTACACCTGCCGGAGGGCTTATCGTGGCCGATGTCGTACTACACAAGTGTGCTCATAGGCAGCAATCAATAAGCAGACACATAGACGACCAATGCATTTTACACTCGAATTCATAGAACAGACTTACGATAGGTTCAACCTGCAACTATTCGGCGGACGCTTGCCCAAGGTTCCGTTGCGACTGAGTACGGCGCACACTTTTGTCGGCAAATGCGCACCTCGCAACGGCAATATACATCGTCAGGGGCGACACGCCGATGACGACTTTTATCTCTGTTTCAGCACCGCACACAATCTCACGCGCAAACAGGCCGAAGACACAGTCATACACGAGATGATACACCTGTTTATCAATCTGCACAATTTGGCCGATGCCTCGCACCACGGACCGCTGTACCGCACACTTATGAGCAGCATCAACGCCGCGCACAAGCGCAATGTCTCCATATCCTACGACCCGAAAGCCAATGACGACAGCCAACCCGAAACATCCGGGAATACGGCTAATACGAAAAACGGACAACATTCTACGCCAAGCATAACGCGCAAATGCATGGTCGCCATTGTGCGCGATTCCAAAGGATGGGGGTTCAAGTTGCTGCCGCGCACTTATGCCGGCATAACACGTTATTACATCGGCGTAAAACATGCCATAAACAGTTTTGAATTATACTTTGCCGTAGTGGATGCCACCTTCGCGGCTTACCCCGTATCATCAGCCCTGAAAATCTATCGGCTTGATCGATCCGAAATTCTCAGCCATCTAATCACCGCAATACCATACGAAATCACAGCCAACGAAATACGCCCCAAGAAGTGAAATCCACTACAAGACGCGCATAAGTCTGTACACGCACATTTGCCCATATTAGCAAGTATTCAATATTCACTGCCGGCATATACGCAACGCCGGCAGAAAATTCGTACCGACGTCTTACGCGTCAGCATCAAACCGACCGAGATTACATAAGACCTGTCACGTGGCACAACTTTTGCAAGTATGGCTATATATTCGTACCTTTGTAGTGCCCAAACGGACTTACAGTCAACGGGGCACTCTCTCGAAAACACACCGAAAATATAACAACACACGACATTCATCAAAAGACTATGGCAAAGAAAGCACTACTGATGATTTTGGACGGCTGGGGCATCGGTCCCCACGACCACAGCAACGCTATATACGAGACTTCCAAGCCTTATTGGGACAGCCTCATTCAAAAATATCCCCACTCCAAACTTCAGGCTTCGGGCGAAAACGTCGGACTTCCTGACGGACAGATGGGTAACAGCGAAGTTGGTCACCTCAACATCGGCGCCGGACGCATCGTTTATCAAGATTTGGTAAAAATCAACCGCGCCATCGCCGATGGCTCCATTATGGACAACCCTGAAATCAAAAATGCCTATTCCTACGCAAAGCAGACAGGACACGCGCTGCACCTTATGGGTCTCACCAGCACCGGAGGCGTACATTCATCGTTGAATCACATCCTGGCTCTGTGCGATATAGCCAAGGAATACGGTCTCGAAAAGGCTTACTTGCACTGCTTCATGGACGGACGCGACACCGACCCTCACTCCGGCATATCATACATTAAGACTATACAGGAGCACTGCGCCGGAGGCCCGGTAAAGATTGCCAGTATCATCGGCCGTTTTTACGCTATGGATCGCGACAAGCGCTGGAATCGCGTCAAGGAAGCCTACGACCTGCTTATACAGGGCACGGGCGTACAAGCCACAGATATGGTCAAAGCCATGCAGGACAGCTATGATGCCGATGTCACCGACGAATTTGTCAAGCCCATCAACAACAGCACCTTCGACGGCACTATCAAGGAAGGCGATGTTGTCATATTCTTCAACTATCGCAACGACCGCGCCAAGGAGCTTACCACCGTACTTACACAGCAGGACATGCCCGAGCAAGGCATGCACACCATTGCCGGACTTCAGTACTACTGCATGACTCCTTACGATGCATCCTTCAAAGGTGTGCACATCCTCTTTGACAAAAAGGACGTACCCGACACATTGGCCGAATACCTCTCCAAGCAAGGCAAGAAGCAGTTGCACATTGCCGAGACCGAGAAATACGCGCACGTCACTTTCTTCTTCAACGGCGGACGCGAGCAGCCTTTCGACGGCGAAGACCGCATCTTGGTACCATCTCCCAAAGTAGCCACCTACGATCTCAAGCCGGAGATGAGCGCCCCAGAAGTCAGCGAAAAACTTGTAGCAGCCATCAATACAGGCAAATACGACTTTATCGTCGTCAACTTCGCCAACGGCGACATGGTAGGCCATACTGGCGTATACGCCGCAATACAGAAGGCCGTAGAGACTATAGACAAATGCGTGCATGACGTCATAGAAGCTGCCAAAGCCAATGACTACGAAGCCATTATTATTGCCGACCACGGCAATGCTGACCACGCAGTCAACGCCGACGGCACTCCCAATACGGCACACTCGCTCAACCCCGTGCCCTTTGTATATGTCACTTCCGACACCAAGGCCAAGGTTAAAGACGGCATATTGGCGGACGTAGCTCCCAGCATCCTCCATATCATGGGTCTGGCCCAGCCTGCCGATATGACAGGCCACGACCTCATAAGCGAATGATCACGCGACAGCGCAAAAGACTCGTCGCGACACTCGCCATAGTGCTTGCCGTAGCCGCCATTGTCGCGGTTACGGCAAGCCTGTGCACGGGCGGCAATGACCGTGACGACCGCGACAGCGTTCCGCCCACCCCACAGCAGATACTGGCCCGGCCGCCGCACTACGATGCACGCACACTCGATGACTATGCTGCCGCAGTGCGCCTTGGTCGTACTGATTTCGATGACAACGCTATGGCTCACATGGTCATGCTTTGCCAGGCTTCCATCGACCGACTGGGAAATATAATGGACGTGCTCGTGGCCAATGAAGACCCTGCCGACAGTTATAACACGCTCAAAGAGTTGGGCGAGACAACATGGGTACGCGACACGGCACTGCTGCTACGTTTCCTGCGCACAGCCACAAAAAACCAAGACCTAATCAACCGTTTGGGGCAACTGTCCTCGGCGTGCATACACATCAACACCAGCGTGCACGAAATCTACCAAAACCAGCTCGGGGGCAACGACCTACACATTGTTCTACCAATGTAGCACCATCCATCCGCACCACAACAAAGCCACTATCACGATGCGATACAAATTCATAAGCCGCGAAAACAACAACCGCCTCATCCTAATATACGCCGGATGGGGCATGGATTGGCGCGTCTTTCGACATATGCGCAGACACGGCTACGACATCATCATCGTATGGGATTACCGTCAGCTCACTTTCGACTGGTCTGTGGTGGCGTCCTACGATGAGATATGTCTCGTGGCCTGGTCCATGGGGGTCTTTGCCGCCTCGGTGACCATACACGAGATTTTGCCTCGCATCACCAAGTCCATAGCCGTTGGTGGTACTCCCGACCCGATAAGCGACACCCTCGGCATTCCTGTCGAAATATATCGCGGCACAGCCGAGGGGCTCAATGCCGGCAACCTACGCAAGTTCCACCGGCGTATGTGTCTGGACGCCGGACACTACTCAGCCTTCCGCGAAGTGGCGCCACGACGTGACATCTCCTCGCTGCGCGACGAGCTCTATGCACTGGAGACACATACCATATTCCATGCCCCGCAAGTATGCCGCTGGGACTTGGCAATCATAGGTCGCCACGACCGCATTTTTCCGCCGGCCAACCAAATGCGTGCATGGCGCGACAAAGCACCCACGGTAATCACAGAAGGCGCCCACCTGCCCGACATGCAATCTATCATCGACGATTATATCGTCGACAAGGACACCATGGCCACGCGCTTTGCCGCAGCTACCGAAACATACAATGAAGCCTCGGTACAAGTACAGCAAAAAATTGCGCAAGCACTCTATAAGATTCTCAAAAACGCTGCCGCTGTGGACGCCTTATGCGGCGATATCCTCGAAATAGGCTGCGGCACAGGCACTCTCACGCGCTTGTATGCCGATGAATGCGCCCCCGCATCGCAAATCGAACTGTGGGACATCGCCCATACGGACGCCGCCGCCTATTACGACAATGCTGTCTCGCGCTGCTGCGATGCCGAAGTGGCCATACGTCGCCGCCAGCCACGCTCAGCATATTTTATTCTCTCGTCATCGACCATACAATGGTTCAACTCGCCCACATCGTTCCTTGAACAATGTGCACGAGTGCTTCTTCCCGGTGGATACATTGCATTCTCTACTTTTGTACGCGGCAATCTTCCCGAACTGCTCGAGACCTGTCCTAAATTGGACCGACACCTTCCCACGGCCAACGAATGGCGTGCCATGCTGCCTTCCGCGCTCGAGCCCCTAATATGCCAACCCTCGGTGGTCACCATAACCATGGACAGCACACGTGATGTACTCGAACACCTACGCCGTACCGGCGTCAACGCGCTGGCACACGGCACCGATGCCGTAACTATGGCACGGCGCATACTGCGTCACTATCCACGTCACGAAGACGGCTCTTACACTCTCACTTATTACCCGCTGATTATTGTTGCACGAAAAATCGACCCAACAATTAAAGACTTGGGGGAATAACAGTTTATGAATAGTATTAGGGCTATGGCTCTTTAAGAACTTTCGTCCCTTAGGGAGCACATTACACCAGTGCCAAAGAAATCAGCCGTGGCGCTAAAGTAGCTGCCACTTCTTGGATGTCGCCCGGTGTGAGCGTTGACATCAGCGCAGACAGTTCGGCACGCGTCATTGGGCGCGGTGTTCCTCCTTGAGCCTCGTCATGGTGTATCATTGCACGTGCAAGCGATATTATCCGCTCCGAAGTATTGTCATCTGCCAGCAATATCTGTCCCAGATACTGACGACGCGCCCCGTCAAAAGCCCTTGCCGTCATAGGCGTAGCAGCTGCCGCCTCTATGGTACGACACACGATGTCGTGGCAACGGCGACGGTCTTCGTGATCGCACCCAAAATACACCGTAAACATCGAACTATCACGAAAATGCGTTGTAGCAGCTTCGACACTATACACCAATCCGCGGCGTTCGCGTAACAGCACATTCAACCGCGAATTCATGCCGGGTCCGCCCAATATATTGGCTAATAACGCCATAGACACCTTGCTTCGTCTATTGCGCACCGGCAAAGCACATCCTATCACGACATGAGCCTGGTGGCTGCCTATAGTGCGAACCTCGTCATGTACCGAAACATCAAAATCGGGCAACTCTTTCTGTGTACAGGTAGGAGGTAAAGGGTCGTCCACAGGCATAGTGGAACACATCCGGGCAGCCAGACGCACAAAAGCCTCGGCCGTGTCCGGCCCGGCATAAAACAGTGCCATATGCGATACCGTGTAATGACGTGCCAACCATCGTCGGCAATCGCCACTACCGAGAGCTCCCACCCCGGCATCCGTACCCAAGATATTGTGGCCCAAAGGAGTGCCGGCATAAACCATGTCCTCGAAATCATCAAAAACGGCTTCGGCGGGCACATCCAGATAAGAGGCAATCTCGTCGCGCACAACTTCGCGTTCGCGTTCAAGCTCGGCATCAGGAAACTGCGAAGCCGTCACCAGATCTACAAGCAAATCCAACGCACGGCGTGTATTGCCATGCGGAAAGGACGAGTATACAACGGTGTCTTCTTTTGTGGTGAAAGCATTCAACTCGCCACCCACAGCTTCCATACGATTGATGATATGCCACGAACGACGGCGACGCGTGCCTTTGAATATGGTATGCTCCACAAAGTGCGCCAATCCGCCTTCGCCGGCAACGAGATCCTCGTCACGACTGCCGGCATTGACAACAAAACCACAATGTCCTACGGCACAGCCTTTAAGGTGCAGATGCACAATGCGCAGGCCGTTATCAAGGGTATGGTATGTAGGTTCGACCATATTTATTTGTAAATTATCGTAAAAGTAGAGATAACGAATATAACCTTATGGGTGAACGTTGTAAATTAAGGACTTTATAGTTTTTTTAATCTTTAGAACCCTACTCCACTTTAATTCGGTTCTTTCCAGTCACCGCATTCCGTGATGAGTTGTATCAAGGCTTGTACGGCCTCGGACTGCGGAATGTTGCGGCGGACGCACTCACGACGACGATATAATGAAATATGTCCGGCGGCAGCACCTACATACCCATAATCGGCATCGGCCATTTCGCCGGGGCCATTGACCACGCATCCCATGACGGCAATCTTGAGCCCGGTCAAATGCGAAGTGGCGCGGCGAATACGTTCCAAGGTGTCACGCAAGTCAAAGAGTGTGCGACCACACCCGGGACATGCAATGTACTCGGTGTGCGTGATGCGGCGGCGACATGCCTGCATCACCGACAGTAACAATCGCGAGAGCTCTGAAACACTTGCTCCGGGAGCCGTAACCTGTATACCGGTCAGTAGCGGCAGCGGGTTGAGCAACAACGCGCCTAAATCGGCTGCCACGGCAACAGCCAAAGCCGTACCACGCAATGACATCGAATAATTCAGCCGAGCCATTACCGGTTCTCTATTCCCTTTGTTTATATACTCGGCCAAACGGCGACGCCACTCTATAGCATCGCAGGCCGACAATACTGTCGACGGCGCATTCTTGGGGTCGTCCACACCATGAACATATATATCTCCGGTCACAGGCTCAAGTCCGCAAGCGCCAAAATCGTACAATGCACTCGATCCCATTACGGCATTGCGGCATGCCACTGCGTCCGTATGCGCAAGCAGTATGTGCGCCACCGGGATTTCACATTCGGGTGGTTCGCTCAACGACACACGCACGGTATCACCTATACCATCGGCAAGCAGCGACCCTATGCCGGCCGCGCTTTTGACACGTGCATCCTCGCCGTCGCCGGCTTCAGTTACACCAAGGTGTAGCGGGAAATCCATACCTTCGGCATCCATGGCGTCCACCAACAAGCGTACGGTATGCGTCATCACCACCACATTGGAGGCCTTTATGCTGACGACTACATCTTCAAAATTTTCGGCACAACAGATGCGCAGATATTCCATGGCGCTCTCGGCCATTCCCTCGGGTGTATCGCCATAGCGAGACATGATGCGGTCCGAAAGCGATCCGTGGTTGACGCCAAGACGCAAGGCGACCTTACGTTCGCGGCACAACGCCAGCAGCGGACGCAGCCGCTCGGCTATGCGTTGCTGCTCGGCCGCGTATTCCTCGTCAGTATATTCCAATTTGGCAAAAGTACGTCCCGGATCAGCAAAATTGCCGGGATTTATGCGCACTTTCTCTACATGCTTGGCCGCCTCGAAGGCCGCATTTGGGTTGAAATGTATATCCGCGCACAGCGGCACATGGCATCCTGCGAGGTCCAGCTGTTGACGTATATCGCCCAGGGCGGCAGCGTGATGGGCGGTCTGCGCTGTCAGGCGCACCAATCCGGCACCGGCTCGCGCCAAACGTAACACCTGCGCAGCACTAGCCTCAATATCCAATGTGGGCGTGTCTGTCATCGTCTGCACCAGTACAGGAGATTTGCCGCCCACAACGACACCGCCATCGCCTATGCAAACCTTATGAGTGGAACGGCGGTGGTAATATATCGGCTGTATATTGCGAGTCATATCAATTGGTCTTGTATTTGTATGTGTTGATTGCTGCCAAATCGGCACTGGCCTTAACTATTTTCTGAGCCAGCGAGCTGCGCCATTGATCTAACCGATCGGCTATGTCTGCATCCGACAGCGCCAGTATTTGCGTGGCCAAGATAGCGGCATTCTGCGCTCCATCGATGCCGACAGTTGCGACAGGTATACCCGGCGGCATTTGCACAATCGACAATAGAGCATCACGGCCTTCCAAACTCGACCGAATGGGCACCCCGATGACAGGTATGGGCGTAAGCGCCGCAATAACGCCTGGCAAGGCAGCAGCCATGCCGGCGGCGGCAATAATGACCTTGATGCCGCGAGAGCGTGCTTCTGAGGCAAATCGCTCCACTTGATGCGGTGTACGATGGGCACTCAAGGCGTGCATCTCGAAGGGTATGCACATACTGTCAAGGAAAGCCGCAGCCTTGCTGACTACGGGAAGGTCACTGGTGCTCCCCATGATGATACTAATAAGCGGTTGCATAATTCACTTTATATAGTTGTCAAATAGGATATATCACTACTGCGTCGGGGGCGGGTATACCAAGCATGAGATAGGTGGCCAACGCACCCAGCACCCATCCGGCCAATACCTGCAAAGTGTCGTGTGCTCCAAGGATGACGCGAGCCGTACCCACGATGCCTGCTACAATCACCATACCGGTGACCCACGGCATGGGGTCGATGTCGGTCAATCCCGACAGCACAAGCCATATAACCATGCCCAAGACACCGCCGATGGCAGTAGCATGGCCGCTGATTTTCCACCACCGTGATATGGCAATGCACACCATAGCCACAACAAAAGCCGCGGCAAAAAACATAATCATCCACCACGGCGCACTTATACGCCATATGTACAGCCCCGCAGCCACATAGCACAGCGAAATAAGCAGCGTAGGCAGCGTGCGCTGACGTCTGTCGCTGATGTCAACATCGGTGATGCGTCCCAATCGTAGCAGCGTCAACAGCATTGCCATGGGTATGCCGCCGGTAATAAACAGCACGAGCACGCACGCCACGAAGCGAACATTTTCGGGAGTTGTATTCAGCGGTGTAATCCACATGGCCATGGCCACGGCGTATGTCGGAATGAGCAACGGCGAGAATACCGCCGAAACATAGCGTGCTGCACGGCTCAGGGAAAGCGGCACGCCGACAACCTCGGCGTCCTCGGACTTCTGCGTCTCGCGTCCGGAGGTCGGGGCCTGTTCACGGTTGGGTGTCGATGTCTGTTCCATTGTATGTTATATGTCAGAATTTTTCGTTGTCACAAGAATAATTGCTATTATCGTCTACACGCTCCATGCAGGCTCCGCTGCCGCGTCAAGGCTTCTTGCGTAACCGTGCCACCGGAATATCCAATCGCTCGCGATACTTGGCCACCGTACGACGTGCTATGGGCACTCCACGTTCGGCCATGAGTTCACAAATACGACGATCGCTCAGCGGAGCCTTGTGGTCTTCGCCCGAAATAATCGAGCGCATGGTTTCCAATACCTGTATCGTCGAGGTGTCAGAGTCTTCGATAGGCCTTTCGTTAAAGAACATCTTCAGCGCCCATACGCCACGCGCCGTGGCCACGTACTTGCCTGCACACGCACGCGATATTACGCTGAGGTCCATACCGGTAATTCCACCTATATCCTTGAGTATCATAGGACGTATCAGGTGCTCATCGCCACCGGCGGCAAAGAAGGGCTGCTGCAAAGACACTATGGTGCGCATCACTCGCAGCAACGTATCATTGCGCCGCTGAACCATAGAGATAAATGTATTGGCATCTTCCACCTTACGGCGCACGAACAATGCCGCATCGCGGCGCCTCGCATCGGCACGCGACATCTTAGGCGCATCGGCCGGCGTCGATGGCACAGACGCCACAAAGGACTGCTCCAAAGCCAAGGCCGGTAAACGTTGGTTGAGCGAAACGCTGAAACGTCCTCCGCCCAAGTACTCGACAGTGAAATCAGGCGTGATATGCTCCAAACGATCATCAGGGGCCTCACCTGCATTGGTTCCTCCGGGCTTGGGATCCAAACCACGTATGACATCTATTGCATTACGCATATCATCCTCATCCACATGCAGACGCGCCTTCAGACGGTCGTAATGCTTGTGCGTAAGAAGGTCAAAATGCTTGTCCACAATCTCGGTAGCCACACGCAGCTCAAAGGTCTTGGGCTTGCGACGCTGCAATTGAAGCAACAGACAATCGCGCAAATCCGTGGCGGCAATGCCCGCCGGGTCCAACGACCGCACCACATCAAAGGCACGTTGCATGTCCGCCTCCGAGACTTCCACGCCCTCGGCTATCGCGATATCCGAAGCTATGGCGCTTAAAGCCCGTGACATGCGTCCATTAGCATCTATATTTCCAATAATGTAAGTGGCGGCAAGGCGAACCTTATCATCAAGCGTATATTCGGCCAGTTGCGCCAATAGCGAATCGGCCTGACTGGCTACATCCGCATTGGCCTCTATAGGAAACGTTGACGAGGAATCGCCGCCACCCAAGCGGGCGCGGTAAGGCATCTCAGGCGCATCAAAAGGTACGTCCTCATCCGAACCATAGTCGGCACGCTGCATCTCTTCAGCAGTCTCATTCGAGCCTTCGCCATCGCCGCCGGCGTCTTCGCCGGCGTTCGCATCGTCATGACCTTCAGCACCTTCGTCCGGGTCACCGGCAGACAACGCCGGATTGTCATCGACCTCTCGGCGTACCTTTTCCTCAATCTCGGGAGCAGTCATCTCAAGCATCCTTACATATTGTACCTGCTGCGGCGTCAACCGCTGCGTCATCGTCTGTTCTTGCTCAAGGTGTTGCTTTTCCTTCATATCCGTCAGGTAAGTTTCCGTTTGCAAAAGCCCCGACAAGAACAAACGCACACCGATAGCAGTCGAGCGCACACAAGTAGCGGCTTTGCAAGCGCGAAGTTAGTAATTTTTTCCGAAAAAGTGCGCGTATATGCCGGCCTTGTGCTAATTTGTGGTGCGTTTTTGTTGCGCGAAAAAAAACAGCCCTCAACCAATATCGACATGCCGAAAAAAAATACTCCAAAGAATGCGTCTACCTCCGACAGCGAAGCCGAGCTAATGGCCTTATAGCGCTATATCTCGACATCAACGCTGGAGGCCGACGCCAAAGCGAATATTTGCGGCTCTACCTCGTGCCGGGGAACACGCGCGAGGACAGAGCCAAAAACCGCGAGACGCTCAAAGTTGCGAACGCGATAAAGGCGCAGCGCATCATCGACGTTCAGCGCGAGAAGCAGGGGCTCGGCAGTAGCGGTGAGCACGTATTATTTTTTGATTTTTGCCGAAGCGTTTGCAAATAAGCACACGAACGCACAAGGCGAAGTGTCAGCACCATGGCGAAGTACGATTATCAGACTACACACATACGAGCGTCATGGAGATATTACTTTTGCACAAATCACGCAAAAATGGGTCGAAGGCTTTCGCCGACACCTTTCTATGTCGCTATCGCGGAGGGGGAAAAACGGGCAACCATTGTCGCCCAACTCGGCTAAGCTGTATTTTACCAAGCTCAAGGCCATACTCAACAAAGCCGTGGCGCAAGGCATCATCAGCAAGTCTCCGGCCTCCGCCGTCGGCAACATCAAAGGAGTAGAGAACACACGACATTATCTCACCATTGACGAGCTGAGCAGACTTGCCGAGACGCCGTGCCGCAACAGCATACTGCGCAGAGCTTTCCTTTTTTTGTGCTTGACCGGCCTACGATATAGTGATGTTTCCACGCTTACGTGGGGAGAGGTTCATCGACAGGGTGATTTTACGCGCATCGTTTTCGCGCAGAAGAAGACCGGCGGCCTCGAGTACCTCGACATTTCGCCCCAGGCCGTGATGCTGATGGGCGACCGAGCCGAACCACAAGCCCTGGTCTTTGCCGGGTTACCAATATTAACAAGCGCCAATTATACGCTAAGCGCATGGAGCCGCCTTGCCGGCATCGACAAACATATAACATTCCATTGGCTAAGACATTCCCAACTTTTTCCTGACTTCGTCAATGCGTACCCCAAAACTCCTCAGTGAACAATTTGGCAATTCGCTGGTGTCTTTTCATAAGCATGGTTCTACTGATTGTTTGCTTATTGTGAGGCAATGTCAGCTGTATCGTCACGACGGTCTGCGCCAGGGCGAGGACCTTGTCCACACTCATGTTGATATCGGACGATTTCAGCAGGCGTTCCAATTCCTTGTAGACTTTCAAGGCCACAAAGCAGATGCATACGTGTGCTTCTATACGGCGTCGAGTGAAGTGGAAAATAGGGCGAATCTCAATCTTCGACTTTGATATGCGGAAGGCCCTCTCGACGTGCCACAGATTGTGGTAGGCGGCATATATGTCATTGGCGAGCATGTCCGTATTGGAGAGATATCCTTTGAGACCATCCCATCTCGCATCCTCCTCCAGTTTCTCATAATTGATGCTCACTCTCACATCTCCCTCCATTTTCAGGAACTTGTTGTATCCGCGCTTGTTTATGTTGTCCTTAGTAAGTGTGCCATTATGGAATGCTTTTTCTAAACGGCGTATCCCTTTCTCCCGATTATAGGCGTCCTTGCGGGCACGTGCTTCCGTATATCCGACCAGCAGTCTCCGTCCGTTGCCTTTGTCGCATTCAACCATCCTCCCGTCCATTTTTTGCTGCGCCAGTATCCAGTCCTTTGTTTTTCTGCTCTCGTTCTTAATCCTTGCACCGATAATATACTTGTAGCCGTTTGTTTCAAGCTCGGCTATGTTGTCATTGTTCATCAATCCGGAGTCTGCCACTACCACAAAATCCTCCAGTCCATATCTCCGAACAAAATTCTTTATTATCGGAAGCATCGTGTGTCCCTCGTATTTGTCGCCTTCGTGTATGCAGTAGGCAAGCGGATAGCCGCCCTTGCTGACCAGCAGCCCCAATATAATCTGAGGGTTCTTGTGGCGTCCTTCCTTGGAGAATCCGGCCTTACGCAATTCGTCCTCATGGTCCGCTTCAAAATAAAGCGTGGTCACATCATAAAACAGCACGCCGATATGTCCGCCTAAAACCGCCTTTGTGTGAAAGACGCTTATGTCCTGCACTATCTTATGCTGATTGTCGCTCAGCTTGTCCAAATAACGATAAATCTTCGACAGGCTGATATCCTCATCGAAATGATTCTTCAGATATTCCACCGTGGCCGCCTTGCTTGCAGGATAGGAAAGGCGGGCCTTTACGAGTTGGCGAAACACTCCGTCGTTTATCCTATTGAATCCCACGTTGTCAAAGACATGGTCAAGTATCAGGTCTGCTCCATTGGCAGAGATATTGGTTATGTATGATAGCATCTTTTCGACGCCAACGAGTTCTGCCTCGCACTTTTTGCGTTCCTCGCCAAAAAGATCCAAACGTGGATGACGGCGGGTCGATTCCCGGTCAATCCATTCATTGCCTTCCGCCACCAACGTGTCTATTTCCTCAGGGCTACGTGCTATGCCTATGGTGACAAGTTCCCTATAACGGCCCGAAATCTTTTCTGCCACAACGACGCTTACCGTCCCGGATCTGTTCTTCTTCCTCTTAATAAACATTAAATTTTGCTTTGCGTACCCCAAAATAGGGGTATGCAAATTTACAAAATATTATCATTCAAACGCTTATAAAATACTCTGTTTTTCAGTGACGAAGTCAGGAAACAGCTGTTCTCTGACCTGAGACCTTACCGTATAACGAGAGTGATGTTCCGGC
>ERZ779851.34-NODE-34-length-122900-cov-23.042151_pt1 | contig 122900 bp, 90 predicted proteins | sample MGYA00511094_ERZ779851 | MGnify/ENA primary metagenome ERZ779851 (study PRJEB29588, sample SAMEA2155512) | human gut metagenome | biome: human gut; feature: human-associated habitat; material: faeces | place: Denmark | collected 2008/2010 ...
TACACGTATGCCAAGACCCTGGTAATTCCAAGGTCGTTAATCTTCCTCGTTTTTTGATGCGGTTGCCCTGTATCAAAGCGCAAAATAATAGGCTGAATCAAAAAAAAAGAGTATCTTTGCGGACGCTTTACCCTCAAAGCCCTGTTTTTGCCGTAATTTGATGCCGGCGAAACAGTTTTTATACACTTATTATCGTTAAATATAGCCGAAACTGTTACATTAAGACACTTAAAACAAGATGATTCCCAAGATAATACATCTCTGCTGGCTGTCGGGAGACCCATACCCTACAGACATACAACTATGCCTTGACTCTTGGAAAAAGCACCTTCCGGACTATGAAATATGGCTTTGGGATACTAAACGCTTTGACATTGACTCAACCCGATGGACCCGCCAAGCGTTCGACGCTAAGAAATACGCCTTTGCAGCGGACTATATTCGCTTGTACGCACTATACAATTATGGTGGAATATATCTCGATTCAGACGTCCTTGTATACAAAAGCTTTGACCCTCTACTGTCTCTGTCGTACTTTGTCGGACACGACCAGGCAGGGTGCTTCGAGGCTGCCGTAATTGGTTGCGAACCCGGATGCCAATGGATTAAAGATATTTTGGACTCATACGAGGGCATGCCGTTCATCCGCGAAGACGGAACATACGACATGCTGCCAATGCCATGCCGCTTCCGATTCGTGCTGTCTGGCAAAGGCTACAAATTCTACAAAATCAAGCATTTGGAGGACCTCGATGCATCTCAATACGATATTACGCAAAAGCAAATGTACGTTTTTGACGGCAAGCATTTCAATGGTCGTAATAGTTTGGAAGTGCATCCTACCAAGAAAACATATTGCTCACACAACTACGCCGGTAGTTGGAAAAAACAGGAAAAAAATTTTTTGAAAAGCATACTACCCAAATGGATTATAAAATCAATATACTTCATAGGCTGGAGGACTTGGCGCAAAAAAGAATTCAGTAAGCTTCAAATCCCTTTTGAAAAAAGTCGTAAGCGTTGACAATATGACGCGATGCAATACCACACAGAAGTCATCACAAACTATCATGCCAAATCCACTCCGAATACAAACGGTCAGATATACGGACTAATATGGTATTCTTGCCACCATTGCTAACTATGACAAAGAGCGTCAGCGGCTATTAAGCCGGTACAATTAAACTTGCCCAATCCACTTCCAAATGGCTAAAAAGAAATCAGGCACCATATTTGATAAAGTATTGTTCATCGGACCGGACTTAAAGGGACGAGGAGGTATCGTGTCCGTACTTCAGGCCTACCGCGATGCACTCCCGACATTCCACTTTATCAGCACCAACAGCCGACGTGGACTGATTCCGGGATTGTTTAATTTTGCTCGAACTTTAGTTGCGCTTCCTTTTATCAGACTTTTCAGGCCATACACGACACTTGACATACATGGAGCCAATGGCAAATCATGGACTCGTAAACGCCTAATTATAAACCTCGGGCATATACTCGGCTACAAAATAGTATTTCACATGCATGGAGGTGAATTACGCAAATACGTAGCGGCCAAAGGCACCGAATATTATATGAAATGCTTCAGGAAATGCCGCCACGTTGTCTTTCTGACCGATGCATGGACCAAATATGCCCAACAAGAGTTAGGATGCACCAATGCCGTCACGCTGATGAATATTGTTCCGACACCGACGATGGCCAAACAGCCACGCACCGAAGGAGCGCCTATATCCTTGGTTTATCTTGGCTATATCTACAAAGAAAAAGGTATTTTTGACCTCCTGGATGTCATTGCAAGCAATCGTGACAGATGGCTCGGACACCTGACCTTGACAATAGGCGGCCAATGGAACGAAGATCGCGTCCTAAACTTTATCAAAGACAACGACCTTGGCGGAATTGTCAAGTTTGTAGGCTGGGTATCCGGAGATGACAAAGCAACGATATTATCCAAGACGGATATTCTTATACTGCCTTCCTATTATGAGGGCCTTCCCATTTCCATTCTCGAAGCAATGTCCTACGCAATGCCGGTCATAACTACTCCGGTAGGCGGCATACCCGAAGTGGTCACAGACGGCGTCGAAGGAACACTATTCACTCCGGGAGATAAAGCCGCGATGACTCGTGCCATAGACAGATACATAGAATGCCCCGGACTGATTATCAAACAGGGAAATGCCGGATGGGAAAAATCAAAACTATTTTCGCCGGAACACATAGTAAATCGGCTATCACAGATTCTCGAATAACGCCAAAATACGCATACAATGTCCAAGACACATATAGCAGATATCCTAAAAACCGGTATTACCGGCCTGCCAAATTGGGTTAATATTCCATTACTATATCTAAATCCTTTGAGGGAAGGCGTATACGGCCGGGCTTACCGCAAATTCAAATCTAATATGCCCAATCTGGACCCGGATAGGATGCTTATAGATATGACAAACTATGCCATTAAAAACGTTCCGTTTTACCGAAAACGCTATAAGGGTTTAGTTATCTCCGGTATTGATCAATTCAAACGAGAAATAGGTTTCATATCTCGTAAAGACATCGATGCAAACTGGGATGATTTTGTCGCCGATGGTTGCGACTTAAAAAAAACAGTTTTTAAGACAACAAGCGGGACCTCCGGCGTTCCACTCCGTATGCTTATTCCCGCCAACCGATACGTCCAAGAAATGGCTTTTGTCAATAATATTTGGCATAGATGCGGATGGACCTTTGATATTAAAGCCACTATTCGCGGAGCAGAAATGAACGGCAATCAAATATACTGCGTTAATCCGGTTACGCGCGAATTCATATTTGACTCTCACCGGCTTTGTCCGAAGTATGCTGCAGATATAGTACACATTATGCAAAGGCATAATGTGCATACAATATATTCATACCCGTCTGTAGCATGTAATTTTCTGAAACTATGCCGAGACCAAGGCATTGACACCTCATTCATCAAATACGCATTGTTGTCTTCCGAAGCCGTAACAAAAGATCAATACGTATTTTTGACCAAAACCAACGGCATCTCAATCTCCTTTACATATGGACATACAGAGAAACTATTGCTGGCCGGTAACATCAATGGCACGACATTAAAACTCGAACAAGCATACGGCTACGCCGAGCTTATAGACGAAAATGGCAATGACATAAGCACCCCCGGCGGTTACGGCGAATTGACGGGCTCTACGTTGTATAATTTCTATTTCCCTTTGCTTCGCTATCGTACAGACGACTACGCATCCCTTGACCACATCGAAAAATCCCCCTATGGGTACGACGAAATGTATTTGTCAAGCATCGATGGACGTCACGCTTTCAACACTCTACTTCGAGCGGATGGTACTTCGACAACCGAAACAGCGATAATTCTTTCTGACGATTTTTACACTCATATTGAGGGCCTGCAGTACATCCAAAAAAAATCAGGATATGTAACAGTTTGCGTCATTCCCGGAAAGGGCTATACAGAAGACGATGCCCGATATTTATTTGAGCAAACGGCACATGTTATGGGCGGGCCCCAATTTGTGGAGATTAAAGAGGTTACCGAAATCCAAATGTTGCCGAACGGAAAATTCCTTCCCGTATTGAACTACATTCTCAATCCGGTTCTCACACAAAGACATTCATAAGTTCGGGCGCTAATTATCGAAATTCGCAACGATATCCTCTAATGAAACTACAACTTCAACCAACGGCAACACTCACATACCGCAAAGCCGAAAAAACAAAAATCACTGGACTTAACGTTCTTAAATTGCTATGCGCTTTTTTTGTTGTTCATGCCCATGTAGACTGCCTCTACACCGATTGGGTATACAGCATAGTCCGCATTGCAGTCCCTATCTTTTTTATGATTTCCGGGTATTTTTTGTGTGATGACTCCGGTGTCATTCAAACCGGGCACATCAAAAAAATAATCAAGCACATGATTCCCGTCATCATCTTTGTCAACCTCATATACTTTTTATATTCTCTCATTCCCGAACCCTACGGCCACTTATGCAAACTGGATCAGTTGTCAAGCCCGGGCACATGGGTGCTACTGATATACCCCGGTTCATCATTCTTTCACCCCGGCTGGTATCTAAATGCCTACATCATCGCGCTATGCGTTATCGCCTTATTGGTAAAGCTGCACTGCGACAAGCTTTTGTATGTTTGGATATTTATAGGGCTGTTTATTAACTTCGCCTTCGGGGCATTAGCCTTCACTTGGTTAGACAACGCTAATGCAACATTCCTCGGCATCGAGTATTCAAAAATATCTCTTATTCTCAACCGCAACTTCTACACAATAGCCCTACCCTTCATCGCTATGGGGCTTTTCGTAAGACGAAACCAAAAGCATCTTGCACGCATGGCCGCGTCCAAGTATATGTACGTCGCTGTTGTACTGTTGTTAGTTGCCGGAGTAGCCGAGCACATGTGGCAGAAAAGCATAAATCCGGCAGTATTCAGCACACACTTATTCACGCCGCTTGCAGCCATGTCACTCTTCCTGTTCGCTCTTCCACGCTTCAAAGCGAACCGATGGCAGAACGCCGCAAACTATGGTCAGCGCTACTCGGCAAGCATATACTACTGGCACCTTTTGGTAAACTACATTATACTGGAATCATTGCTACAACCATTGGCTCCAACATTCTTTAGCGACTGGGGCGCACCTATATGCTGCATACTATCTTTATTGCTGGCGATGTTTATCTATCACTCCAAACAGAAGTACAAGACCATACCTTCCTGGATGGGTTAACCTAAATCCGCACATATAAAACGTTGCCAAAAAACGCACGAATACAATCACGGCTGCTTTTGGCAACGTTTTTGCTATAAGATGGTGGTGACACAAAACTACGAATATGGAAAAGAACAAATATAATAAAAGCGAAAAAACCAACAACAAACAGCAGCATAACACAGCCGACGAAGCAGTGGAACAAGAAGCCTCGCAGACGCAGGACGAGGCTGCAACCGAAGGCGAAAGCACTGACGTCAAGGCAGATGCAGAGCCTGAAGAAGAATTGAGCGAAGTAGACAAGCTCAAGAAAGAACTGGAAGAAACTCGTGACCAACTCGAAAAAGAGAAAAAAGAATACCTGTTTCTGATGGCAGACTTTGACAATTTCCGCAAACGCACCATACGCGAACGCAGCGAATTAATCAAAAACGCCGCCGAAAAAACCCTCAAAGACCTGCTGCCCATAGTCGATGACTTTGAGCGCGGACTCGAAGCATCCAAAGACGCTGCCGAAGCAAAGGCCATACACGATGGCATGGAGTTGATATACAACAAGCTGATAAAACATCTCGGCGACAACGGAGTCAAGGCTATGGAGTCTACCGGCGCCGATTTCAATGCCGACATCCATGAGGCCATAGCCACCATTCCCGCCCCGGACGAATCTCAAAAAGGCAAAGTCATCGATACAACACAAAAAGGCTATACAATCAACGACAAAGTACTACGCCACGCCAAAGTCGTCGTAGCACAATAACTTTCCGGACGCACACGAGCATCCAATTGCACAACACAAAACAATGGATAAAAGAGACTACTACGAAGTACTTGGCGTGAGCAAGACTGCCACACCGGACGAGATCAAAAAGGCATACCGCACACTCGCCATCAAGTACCATCCCGACCGCCACCAAAGCGACCCCGAAGACAAGAAAAAGGAAGCCGAGGAGAAGTTCAAGGAGGCAGCCGAGGCTTACGATGTGCTCAGCGACCCGGACAAGCGCCAGAAGTACGACCAATTCGGCCACAGCATGGGCCCGCAAGGATTCGGCGGTGGCACAGGCGGATTCTACCACGCCGGCGGTATGTCTATGGACGACATATTCGCACAATTCGGCGACATATTCGGCGGACGTATGCACTTCGGCGGCAACGCCGGCACACGTGCTCGCCGCAGCGTCAACCGCGGCTCGGATTTGCGCATACGCGTCAAACTGACACTTGAGGACATCGCCAAGGGCGTTACCAAGACACTGAAGATACCTACAGACGTCAAATGCGACCACTGCAACGGAAGCGGAGCCAAGGACGGCACAGCCACCGCCGGATGCCAGACATGCCACGGCACAGGCGTGGTCACTCGCGTCCAGCAGACCATACTCGGAGCCATGCAGACACAGACTACTTGTCCAAACTGCCACGGCTCGGGCAAGGTCATCACCGAAAAATGCCCTTACTGCCACGGCACAGGCGTACAACGCCAAGATCGCCAAGTGACATTCTCCATACCCGCCGGCGTCACCGACGAGATGGTCCTGACACTGCGCGGCGAAGGCAACGCCCCTCAGAACGGCGGTGTCAACGGCGACCTGCTCGTAGTCATTGAGGAGCTGAAGCACCCGGAGTTGATACGCGATGGCAACGACGTAATATACAACCTAATGCTTGATCTTCCCACGGCCATACTCGGCGGCAGCGTCGAAGTGCCCACTATCAACGGACGCGCACGCCTGAAAATCGCCCCCGGCACCCAGCCCGGCAAAATCCTGCGTATGCGCGGAAAAGGTCTTCCCGAATATGACAGCCGCAACGTGGGCGATGAGCTTATCAACGTAATGGTATACATCCCCGAGACACTTACGGCTGACGAGAAAGCCGCCATCGAAAAGCTCCAAGGCTCGGCCAACTTCAAGCCCTCCGAGGAAGACAAGCAACGATTGTTCTCCAAATTCAAACACATCTTTGAAGACTAAGTTCCACATTGGAACTATATAAATATGAGCATATACAGCTCGCATGACGCCCCCGTATGCGGACGGTTTGCCCCGTCGCCTACGGGGCGCATGCATTTAGGCAATATCTATACAGCCGTACTCTCCTGCTACTATGCTCGCCGCAAAGGCGGTCGATGGATACTGCGAATCGAGGACTTGGACCCGCAACGGTCGCGATCCGAATACGCCGACATCCTTATGGACGACCTGCAATGGCTGGGCTTACAATGGGACGGCGAACCGCAATACCAAAGCCGGAGGCACGACATCTACGCCAAGGCACTTAGCCGGCTGTCCGCCCTCGGTCTCGTCTATCCCTGCCGATGCACCCGCGCCGACATTATGACCACCCAAGCGCCGCACCAAAGCGACGGCCACATCGTTTATACCGGCACCTGTCGGCCGAGCACGCCGGTACACGATGCTGCATCTATATCCGAGACACTGCGCATGATGGTACCGCCCTACCCTAATTTTTTGCACAAGAACGGAGACACAAACATCGCCTTCGATGATGTGATACACGGCCATTTGAACGTAAATCTTGCCAACACCTGCGGCGATTTTGTGCTACGGCGGCGCGACGGCGCATGGGCTTACCAATTGGCCGTAGCCGTAGATGATGCCCTGATGGGCGTAACCCAAGTAGTGCGTGGCGAAGATTTGCTGCTGTCCACCGCCGTACAACGATACATCCAAGGCTTATTGGGTCTGCCTATGCCATCGGAATACATACACCTGCCGCTGCTGTGCAACCAAGCAGGACAACGACTGTCCAAGCGCGACGGAGCCATGGCTATGGATCAACTGCGACTGCAGAATACGCCCGAGCGAATCATTGGGATGATATGCCTGCACGCCGGACTGGAGACGGAAGAAGTGCTAACTGTTATACAACGCACACAGTAAAATCACTGCACGAAAAGCAAGCATACCATCCGCTATACAATCTTACTTCTGCCGACCTCGCTCGTATTGTTCGTCTACGATTGTCGCTGTCGGCACACCATCAATCCAACGCCGCAAAGTGGGTACATCCAAGCTGTCCGTTTGCGAATAATAGTCGCCCAAACGCAGTCCTATGACGTAGGCTATGGGCGCGTCAAACATCGCTTCGCGACCGCTGTACGATGCCACCTCCGTAAGTTCGGAAGCCCAATTATCCAAATCGGTGGCCGCCTTGGCTCTCAGCTTTACAGATTTGTCTTGACGACAACGTTCCATCTTACGCCAAAAGTACAGCCAATCGCGAGACAACGGATTGAGGAACAACAGCGTTCCGCCATCTACATAGTATCGGAAAATGCGCTTCATCTGCGGTTCGGACACCGTGTCCATCAGTCCGCGCGGTATAACCACAGCCTTAATAGATGAATCTATCGAGCGAACACATCGAAAGTCGCCGAGCAACGACTCTTCATCATCGTTAAAACTCGATGCAGGCACGCACAAGGTCGGGACAGAATCCGTAGCGGCACTGTCGGACTGAACACCCTTTTGATCATCACTTTTGCTTTTGGTGGTACACGCGGCTACAGCCCACAAGATTCCGACAAACGCGATTGCCGGATATTTGCATCGTAAATTCATATCACTTTAAGTTTTTTCAGTTGTACATAGCAATCGTGCACGGCACGCACATCGGCCGCCCCGTTGTGAGCGTTCTCTAATTCGTGTCCGAAAAGAATGTAATACAACTCGGACAACCTCGGCCACTTGTAGACATACACAGGATGCGGTATAGCGCAAAACGCCGTAGACATCTTCATCGTGCACACCATAGGCATATCGTCAAGCATGTCAGGCAGTCCCAATCGACGACACTCGGCGCCGATGACATTGCGATCAAACCAAATATTATGTCCCACCAAACGGACACACCCCTTAGCATCAGCGGCAAGAGCTTCAAGCGCCTCGGACAACTCAACGCCTTCGCGCAAAGCCGTTGCAGTGTCTATGCCGTGAATATCGACAACTTCCTCAGGAATTATAAAACCGCGTGGACACACTATCATATCGCCATCGTGCACTATCGTGCCCGACCCATCTACTACAAGCCAACTGAGGCGCACCATACGCGGCCAATTCTCGGGACACTCGGTACACGACACTTCGCTATTGAGCGCCAGTCCCGTAGTCTCGACATCGACCATCAGTACCATCCCATCGCGATTGGGTGCACCATACGTCGTCTCGCCATCACAGACAACGGCGTCCGTATCCTCCTCCGCGCCGTCATACACCCTCGACTGCGGCACACGTCGTACCGACCCGGCAGCAGACATTCCGAATCCGGGCGCGGCATACGTCTCGTACGAACCCACGGATGCGGAACGATGGCGGCATCGATGCCACCGACGACATATCACAACAATGGCAAGGCATACAAGCGTGATGCCCAACACTATTGTATATACCATGTCCTGTTCCATAGCGGACTTTTCTTGGAGTAATACAGCACTTTGGCTGCTGAACAATTAAGTACCAAAAGACAAAGAGAGCCGTCATCGCATGGTGACAGCTCTCTGTATTCGGCGAGTAGCGAATTCGGGAATCGAACCCGAGTCTCCACCTTGAGAGGGTGGCGTGCTAGGCCACTACACTAAATCGCCGTGGTTTTATGACGCAAAGGTACGGCTTTTTCGCGATACAGCAAGAAACAAATGCTTTTTTCGCCCAGTTTTAAGATTTTTTTTGAAAAACCGAAGCTCCAATAGCCGTGTACTTCCATCGGCAATAACGGCAATATAAATATTGCATCAGGCTTTGTACAACTTCATTGCCGCTACATATTTGGCCGTATGCCACTTTCTACGTACCTTTGCAAAACCTGATAGACTCACTGTATACAGGCACAAAATCGCACAAAACATATGGACAAGCAATACCCCGAAGGGCTGGTGGAAGCCCTGACCACACTGCGCGACTACTGCGCCCGGAACGACTATAAAGGCTGGGACCCCTACGACGGCCTCAACTCGCGCGTATTCCGCGCCATCCCACTGATAGGTCGCAGCGCAATCATACGCCTGTGCTGGATACAGCTTTTCAAGCGCTCGCCACTGAACCTGCGTCCTCTGCTGCTTGTCCCCAAACAGCACAACGCCAAGGGTGTAGCTCTGGCCGTACAAGCGCATTGCGAGATACTCCATGCAGTCGAGGCCGACCCGTCATTGACCGAAGTTCTTGGCACGCAGGATACACTCAAAGCTGAAATTAGTCGTTTGTCTCAGCTGCTTGTCTCGCTGGCCACACCCGGATTCAGCGGTCCTGCATGGGGCTACAATTTTCCATGGCAATGCCGCCGTGAATTTCTCTTCCCGGCCGGACAACCCACAGTTGTCGCCACCAATTTTGCCGTATGGGCGCTACTCGATGCCTACGACATCACCGGCGATGAAACACTGAAAGACACCGCCTGCGCCGCCGCACGCTTCGTTACCGAAGACTTACGCCGTACGCCGCACGCCGGCGGAGTCATTTTGTCCTACTCGGCCATGCCGGGCAATGATACCATATACAATGCCTCGCTACTGGGTTCGCGTCTGCTCACGCGCATATACACCTACACCAAGGACGACAGCCTCCTCGACCTGGCCCGACAATCACTGAAAGCCTGCGCCGCCGAGCAGCGCCCCGACGGCTCGTGGACTTACGGACTGAAGCCCGTCACCGGATGGATAGACTCTTTCCATACGGGCTACAACCTTGACGCATACGCCGATTACGCGCGACTGACCAACGACCATACCTACGATGAAGTGCTGCGGCACGGCCTCGAGTACTACACCACCACATTCTTCGATGCTTCGGATGGCACTCCCTCGTACTATCACGACAAGCGCTATCCCATCGATATCCATTGCCCCGGACAACTCCCCGTAACGCTTGATACAACAAATAGTTATGACAGATATCGACCGCTTGCATTGAAAGTCCTTCGCTGGACGCTGGACAATATGCGCCAAAACAACGGCACCTTCATGTATCAGAAAAAACCCGGCATATCATCGCGCATCCCGTATATGCGGTGGTCGCTCGCCTTCGAGTTGCGATCGCTGGCCGTAACCCTACGCCGCGAGGCTCAGCGCCGGGCCGAAGCCAAGGGCTAAGCCACCCCCTCAATACCGAGGCACGCCATACATCGCAAAGACGACAACAAGACGACGCTCCCCTCAACCGATTCTTTTTGTGCCCCCGAACACAATTCTTCCACACAATTCTTCCGAGTACATACTGCGAAAAAGCGGCAAGACAATATCACTATTTGCGGAAATTTCAGTACCTTTGCACGATAAAAACCACCGGGTCGAACGACACGCCCGGTCTAAATACATTTCTCAGCAATGAAGCAACGCATAGAGAACCTCAGCAAAGAAATACAGGCACTGACAGCCTCCACCCCGGCAGAGGTAGAGGAACTGCGCATCAAATACCTCAGCAAAAAAGGCCTAATCGCCTCGCTTTTCAACGACTTCCGCACCGTCCCCGCCGACCAGAAGAAGGAGATGGGACAGTTGCTCAACCGGCTCAAAGACCTCGCGACAGACACCATCAACGGCCTTCGCGATGCGCTGTCATCCAAAGACGAACTACCGGCAGGCCTTGACCTGACGCGCACACCTTCGCCCATCCCCATGGGCACGCGCCACCCGCTGAGCCTCGTCCGCGAAGAAATCGTTGACATCTTCCGCCGACTGGGCTTCACCATAGCCGAAGGCCCGGAAATCGAAGACGATTGGCACGTATTTTCTTCACTGAACTTTGCGCCCGACCACCCTGCTCGCGACATGCAGGACACGTTCTTCATACAGCGTAGTCCCGATGTGCTGCTTCGCACGCACACATCATCGGTGCAGACTCGCGTAATGGAGCATACACAGCCACCTATTCGCATCATCTGCCCCGGTCGCGTCTACCGCAACGAGGCTATCTCGGCACGCGCCCACTGCTTCTTCCACCAAGTAGAGGCATTGTATGTGGACAAAGGCGTCAGCTTTGCAGACTTGCGACAGACACTGCTGTACTTCGCCCGCGAAATGTTCGGCGCCGACACCAAGATACGCTTGCGCCCCAGCTACTTCCCCTTCACCGAGCCATCTGCCGAGATGGACATTAGCTGTGACCTGTGCGGAGGCAAAGGCTGCGGTTTCTGCAAAGGCAGTGGATGGGTCGAAATCCTCGGCTGCGGTATGGTGGATCCAAACGTCCTCGAAGCCTGCGGCATAGACTCAAAGGAATACACCGGCTTCGCTCTGGGCATGGGCATAGAACGCATCACCAACCTCAAATACCGCGTCAAGGATCTGCGCATGTTCTCCGAAAATGACACGCGTTTCCTGGACGAATTTGCCGGCGCTCACTGATACGCCCGTCCTATCCATGCCGACTGCCGCGCAACTCCTGCTACAACCTGCGGTATGATGCTCTGCGGAGTCGACGATTCAATGATCCTTCCAATTCCACTCGTATTTTTCTCCGGCATCTGACACCATGTTACACTGCTTGTTAGTTTTTCTCGGAGGTGGCATAGGCTCATTATGCCGCTACGGAATACAGCATATCGGCATCAGTGGAGCCTCATTCCTCTATACGCTGACGGCCAACATCTCGGGCTGTCTCGCCATAGGAATAATATGGGCATTACTGGATGCATGGCATGCGGACAAAGCTTGGAACTTACTGTTAATCACCGGATTTTTAGGCGGGTATACCACTTTCTCGGCTTTTTCTTTAGACGTTGTGCAGCTTATTCAAGCAGGCAAAGCACTCACTGCCGCCGCATATGTAGCTGCAAGCGTGCTCGGCGGTCCGGCCGCATGCGGCATAGGGCTATATGCCACCCAACGCATAATACGCATTTTCGCATGACCATAGACGAAAAATACAACCAAGTACTCGAAAGACTAAGCCGCGAAATTCCGATGCCGGAAACCGAGCTCCATTATACCAACGGCTACCAGCTGCTTACGGCCGTAATATTGTCGGCCCAATGCACCGACAAACGCATAAATATGGTTACGCCGGCGCTCTTTGCCGCCTACCCCACGGCCAAAGACTTGGCCGCGGCGGACACCGCCGAAATATACGAATACATCAAATCGGTATCCTATCCCAACAACAAGGCCAAGGCATTATCCGGAATGGCCAAGGCGCTCACCCAACGCTTCGGAGGCAACGTCCCTGACAATATGGACGACCTGCTCGACATCCCGGGCGTAGGTCGCAAGACAGCCAACGTCATCCTGGCCGTCCTCTACGGACAGGCCGCCATGGCGGTGGATACCCATGTCTTCCGCGTAAGCAACCGTATAGGGCTGACCAACAACTCACGTACCCCAATCGAAACAGAGCGCACACTAATGCAGCATATCCCGGCACACCTTGTGCCGAAAGCCCACCACTGGCTCATATTACATGGTCGATACGTATGCAAGGCTCGACGCCCGGACTGTGAGCATTGCTACCTCACCGATTTGTGCAAAAGTTACGCGCACACACACCGAATACAAGGCACAACCAACAGCTAAACCGCACACCATGGAACCCGTAGAGGAAACCACCTTCATCGTCATCATCGAAATCCTGGGAACAATATCATTCGCGATCTCAGGCATCCGATTGGCAGCCGCCAAAAATTTCGACTGGTTCGGCGCATACGTCATAGGCTTGGTCACGGCCATAGGCGGCGGAACACTACGCGACGTCTTAATCCAGGCGCCGGTATTCTGGATGGTGTCCTGGCATTACTTGGCCGTCACCGGGTTGTCACTACTTACGGTGCTATTATTCAAGAGGACCCTTGTCGGCGGATTCCGAACACTATTCCTATTTGACGCCATAGGTCTTGCCCTATTTGTGGTCATAGGAATCGAAAAATCACTCACTTACAACTATCCTATGTGGGTGGCCATCACCATGGGCATAATCACCGGGTCTTTTGGCGGCGTATGCCGCGACATACTCATCAACGAGGTTCCGTTGTTTTTCCGCAAGGACATATACGCTACCGCCTGTCTTGCCGGTGGAATAGTATATTGGCTGATATGGCTGATTGGAATGCCTTCCATAGTTGCACAGGTGCTTTGCGCCGCCACCGTCATCGGCCTGCGCATACTTGCCTTCAAATACAATTGGTCTCTGCCCGCGCTCAAGGTCAAGCCCGAAAACATGCCCAAGGACGACAACCTCGGCACCGGAGACTCATCCCTAAAATCCGATAACAATGACAATTAACCACGACAAACCCCTGATACAGCTGGCCAAATACGCCATTGTAGGCGTTATGAATACGCTTCTTACTCTGGCCGTTATATTTATATGCAAGTCGCTACTGGGGGTCAACCCATACATATCCAATGCATTAGGCTACATCGTAGGACTCATCAACTCCTTCCTTTGGAACCGCTCATGGGTATTCCGTCGCCGCGATGGCAAGCTGTCTCGTCAAGCAATATTGTTTCTCATCGGATTTGCCGTATGCTACGGACTGCAATTCTTCACCGTTTGGAGCCTGAACCAGTCCCCATTCGGCGAAATCGAAATACGAATCTCGAGCTTCACCCTTTCGGGCTACGGCATAGCAACGCTCATAGGCAACGTGGTATACACCGCCTGCAACTTCATATTCAACAGACTGTTTACCTTCAGCCGCCGCAAATAATACGGTTGCCGAACATATCAAAAAAAAGCCATACTATGCAACAAATCATCAAGAAACACCTGACACTCCTATTGGTACTCTTAGCCTCGATGGCGACTTTCACGTCCTGCGATGACGATGAAGGATATGCCATTGACGTACGCGACCTCCCCTCACAGGCTTGGGACTTTTTGGATTACTATTATTATGACATTCCGGTAGTCGAAGCATTCTACTACGGCAGCGGTTCGGACGGATACTATCGCGTCAACCTCGCCGACGGTACCGGCATCGGCTTCGATGCATGGGGCAAATGGTACTTCGTATCCGCCCCCTGGGACTCAAGCGTCCCGGCAGGCATAATCCCGCCGCGCATAATCAATTTTGTAGGATACTACTATCCTTACGAAGCCATTGTCAGTATCACCATCACCGGATACGGATATGACATCATCTTATCCAATGGCACGGAACTATCCTTCGACCACTACGGCGAGGTTTATGATTAGCCCCAGCCACCCGCTCACTTCGGACAAGCAAAGCACAAAACACATACGGCATACAACCCTATACCCGGACATCTGCCGTATTTACTCGTCTTTATGTCGTTGTTTATGCCGTTATGGCCTTAACCGGCATAAAATGCCGAATCTATCGCGCCGACTTCTCAAAGCCAACCTGACGTGTGAAAGCCTCGTCAAAGCATATCAGTGTCTCGGTCTGCGAGGCAAATTGTGCGTGCACATTGGACTGCAAAAGCTGGTACAAGTGTTCGTTATCCCGAGCCATAATACGTATTAACAGGTCATAGCGCCCGGACGTCACATTGCAGCTCACCACCTCTGGAATGGCACGCAGTATCTCGATAGCCTCGCGAATCTTGGATGGTTCCATGAGATGGATACCCACAAATGCCGACAACTTGTAACCCAAAGCCTCGGGATTGACCACACAATCCCAGCGGCGTATTACACCATTGGCCACAAGTCGTTTAATACGTTGATGAATAGCAGCACCCGAAAGATCGCACACGCGCGCTATTTCTTGAAACGATTCACGAGCATTGGTTGCAAGAAGTCCCAAAATCTTCAAATCCAAATTGTCAAATTGTCTTTCCATGAAAGAAAATATTCTGAAAGTAGTAAAAGGTTTGTGCAAAATGCAGCTGTAACTGATGTGTCGATAATTGTATTGCAAATATCGAAACTTATCCGCAAACCACAAACACCCCTTCGCAGATTTTGCGCAATTCTTTGCATTTACACGCCAAATTAAGCATATTTTAACAACTATCTCTCCCCATTCCGGGTCTACGACGCGACATCGGTGTCAGTTAAAAACTTAAAAATCCGAGATAGAGACGACATACCGGACAACGAATGCCAACACCATCACACGACATTCACGAGAAAAAAAATCAGATTTCAGCGAAAATGTTCGTCAAAACCAAAAATGATTTACTAATTTCGCATTGTCATTTGATGGACATACGCGACCATGGTCGCGCCACGACGACTTAACAATTCGTAACCTATAGACTTAAGTATATGATTTTCAACTTTCGCTTAGTTTCGGACGAAGTAGACAACTTCAAGAGAGAAATCGAGATAGACGCCGACGACACCTTCCTCGACCTCCGCAACGCTATTTGCGATGCTGTACAATATGACCGCTCGGAAATGTGCTCATTCTTCCTGTGCGATGACAGCTGGGAAAAAGAAAAAGAAATCACTTTGGAAGACATGGGTACAGACAGCGACGAGGACACCTACCTGATGGACGAATGCATACTCAGCGACTACCTGGACGACGAAGGCCAAAAACTGATGTTCGTATTCGACTACATGACCGACCGCGCCTTCTTCCTACAGCTCAAAAAAATCATAACCGGCAAATCACTCAAAGACCCGGTATGCACCCTGTCTATGGGCAAAGCTCCGGACCAGCACATTGACATGAAACGCTTCGAAGCCGAAATCGATGCTAAAGCAGCAAAGCAGGCATCCCTCGAAGATTTCGGCGAGGACTTCGACGAAGACGGCTACAACGAAGACGAATTCGACCCGGAAGGTTTCTCAGACCTCACCTTTGACGAACATTGACAACACACAAAGGCTCAGCCTTGCAAAGTCCGACAGCTCCACGCTGCCGGACTTTTACTTTTTTTGAATGCTATGTCTCTGTATTTTAACGTATTTTATATGTGTTATACCAACTTTTAGCTTTATCTTTGTCGTATATATGCATGCCAATGTATTATTGCGACTTTAGCAACACACAAAAGCTTGCAGCTCAAAATATTACCCCATAGATAGCCAATATTCGACGTATAACCGCATCAAACGTTTGCACATGAAAAATTTTACCATTGCCCTATTGACCGCCGCGTCTTTAGCCACGACGTGCTACGCCGAGACTGTCACACTTAAAGGCGCCGAGTACCAAATCACGACTCTGCAAGACCGCGAGCTGGGTCCGGGCGTACGCTATACACGAATACGCATACCGGAATATCCTCTCAATGTCAACATCTTGCGCATAGATGCATCAAATCCCTACAACAGCATCGAGACCACTCAAGCCTCTGACAAACTCTATGGTACCGAGGCTCTGGTAAACGCCGCCAAGAGACAAACTTCAACCGGACATGTTGCGCTGGCGGGCGCAAATGCCAACTTTTGGTGCGTAAACGGACAGCCTCCTTTCAGCGACGAACTCGTAGGGTTGACGTATAACGGCAACCTCCGCAATGGCAAGATTATCTCCGAGACAAACATGCACGCCGACCAATGGAACGGTGGATACAAACACACCGGTATCGTGGGCATAACTCCCGAAGGCTCCGTGCACAGCGGCAACTATTTCTCTTGGGCCGGATACATCAACTCGACAGCCACCGGCGAATTGGAAATATACACCGTCAACAAGACCGTCCGCGACAACGAAGTCAACATCTACAACTCATACTACCCCACCAACCGCCCCTTCAAATGCGTGGATACATATACAGACAACGGCACCACGCATTTCAAGATTGTGCCCAAATGCGCCACCGAAGTCTACCTAAATATCGAAGAAGGACAAAAATGGAACGCCGGAGGCAAGGACATAACCTTCACCGTAGTCAAGGTGGTGCAAGATGCCGGAGCAGGCACTTTGGCCAACTACGACCTTGCTATCGTGGGGCGTGGAGACAAGCGCGAGGCTCTCAACCGCCTCAAACCAGGCGACAAAGTCACCCTACGATACGGATGGTTCGACAAGAACGGCAAACTTATCGAATTTGACAACCTCGTAGGCGGCAACGCCCAGGTGATGAACGCCGGAACACTGACCAAATACAACACATCCGAGACATACAACTCGCAAGTTTACTCTCGCACCGGATACGGCACCGATGACGAAGGCCGTTACCTCTACATCATCGTAATCGACAAAAGCACAGACCCGCGCTACGGCACCTCGGCCGGATGCTCCACCACCGAGATGTGCGCCATAGCACAACACTACGGATGCACATACATGACCAACTTCGATGCCGGCGGAAGCGCCGAAATGCTCGTGGGCAACGCCATAGTCAACAAAACCACCGAGGCTTCGCCCCGCGCCGTAGCCAATGGTATGATAATCTACAGCATCGCGCCCGAAGACAACGAAATTACTCGCCTTGAATTTGCCGACTATAACCTCAAGGCTCCGGTATACGGCACCTACACCCCACGCATCATCGGCTACAACAAATACGATGCCGTGGTAAGCGATGACGTACAGGGCATTGTACTAAGCTGCGACCCCAATGTAGGCACCTGCAACGGCAACGTCTTCTCCGCCGGTGGCATCGGCATGGTGGCTCCGCTCACCGCATCGCTCGGCAGCATTTCCGTTTCCAAAGACATCACCATCGTAGACACACAGATGGCCCTGCGTATCAAGCCCATACTCATCGACAGCCACCGCGAATATCCCATCGAGGCTTCGGCCGAAATCGATGGCAATACCTACACCTATAACCCTGCCGGCATCATATGGACAGTGGCCGATCCCTCGGTGGCATTTATCGATGCCAATGGTGTACTCCACGGACTCAAAGACGGCACAACAGACATCACCGCCACCATAGGCCGTTTCAGCGATACAACCCCCGTTACAGTCGAAATAGCCAAAAAACCTTACTACGACTTCTGCTCTTGGGCCGACTGGAAAGCCATGGGCACTGCCGGCATAGTCAACGCCGCCGGAAAGACCGCACTCACCATTTCGGACAATGGCACAATAAACTTCACCTACAAAACCCCGCGCGACCCATACATGTACATCGCTCGCGATATCACCTTTTACAGCCTGCCGGACGAAATATCCTTTGATTTCACATCCTCTATACCGGTGTCAAAGGTTGTCGTAGACGCACGCACGCGGCTTCACTCGCGCACAAACAACATCAGCATCACGGCAAAAGACTCCGAGTCCTTCGCCGCCGAAAAAACCCACCACGTAACATTGCCATGGGATGCCATAGGCGACAAAGACGACCTAATTACCTACCCGGTATCAATGCACCAAATCCGCTTCGTATTTGTCAAGGACGCAGCCAATAAAGGCGACCAAACAGTACAAGTATCTGACGTCAAAGCAACATACAAATACTACGACGGCATAGCCGACGTCGCGACTACCAATGCCGCAACTCTATCCGTATGGCCCAACCCGGTAAGCGGCACTACCTTTACAGTACGAGCCAACGCCCCGATGGCATCCGTATCCATATACAGCCTCGGCGGGACACTTGTCAGCAAAACACCGGCCAACGGCGAAAGCGTAATGCAAGTTGCCACACCCGCTACCGCCGGCGTATATATCGTAGCCGCCAAATGCTTAGACGGAGCCAAGATCTGCACCAAACTCATGGCCAAGTAACGCCATGGGCAATTGTCCATGCGCCCCCCACTATCGACTTAAACCAAGACTACAGACCGGACAAGGACGAGACAAACTACACATCAAGACAACGCAACAACACAACAGCAAAAAAACAAAACCATAACACCCTATAACCTTATGAGAAAAAAAATCCTGCTAAGCGCCTTGGCTTTTACAGCCTGCGTATGGACACAAGCACAGATAGCCGAAGTGTCCGCACCGCGCCCACTGCTTAAGGGCACGCAAAGCGAAATGTATTACCCCGTGCTCAGCGCCGACGGCACACAGCTGATGTTCAGCAAAGCCGATTACTCGGACCTGCGCGTCTATGACTACGCCTCCGGAGCCACTAAGGCAGTGAAAGCTACGCGTCCCGAAGCCTTCCGTGCACGTTTCGTAGGCGACAAAGTTTCCACGACCCGACAAACGACAGGCACCACCGTGAGCGTCAAAGGCTCCAAGCTGATTATCACGGTCAACGGCACAACACACGAATACACGCCAGTAGAATGCTACGCCGGATACTGCTGGCCTTCGCTGTCTCCCGACGGCTCCAAAGTAATGTTTGTCGCCGCCGGCAAAGGCATATATATCACCGACCTTAAAGGCTGCATTCTCAGCCAACCGGGTAAATACGAAGCCCCGGTATGGTACGGCAACAACCACATCGTGGCCATGAACGCCAAAGACGACGGACACCAATACATGTCCTCGCAGATTGTACTGCTCAGCGCCGACGGAAAACAGGTGCAAGACCTTACCAAGCCCGAATCAATGAGCATGAACCCGGCCGCAGCAATCAGCGCCAATCGCGTGGTCTACAACACTATCGACGGACGCCTCTACGAAATGACTGTGACCCTCAAGTGATACATACCATTACACACACCCCGAAACAATTTTAGCGTATTATGAAATACTCCAAAATATTTGCTGCCGCTCTGGTGTCTATGGTATCTATGGGCACCCTCTTTGCCGCACCGGCTTCGGCACAAAACACCAAGAAAATAAAAGTATACATCAATCCCGGACACGGCGGACACGACGCCGATGACCGAAACGTAGTCATCGCTCCATACACACAAGGCGATCCGGAAGGATACTGGGAATCAAACTCTAACCTCGAAAAAGGCCTTGCGCTGCGCGACATGCTGCTCGAAAAAGGCTATGACGTGGAAATATCGCGCGTCACCAACACCTCGGCCGACGACCTGGGCCTGTCCACAATCGTCAATCTGAGTAACAACAGCGGCGCAGATATCTTCTTCTCGATACACTCCAACGCCACCGGCACCGAAGCGCGCCGCAACTTCCCGCTGATGCTGTACCGCGGATACGACAACGAACCGGTAATCCCGAACTCGGACGTCATTGCCAAGATTCTAAACAAGTATCTACTACAGAACAAAGCTACATACTGGACCAGCACCAATATCAACTGTCGCGGCGACTTCAGCTTCTATCCCACATGGCACGGCGCCGGACTGGGCGTATTGCGCGGAAATACACGCGTGAGTATGCTCTCCGAAGGATCATTCCATGATTATATCCCCGAGACTTACCGTCTGATGAACAAGGACTTCTGCTGGATGGAAGCATGGCATTTCCGCAAAGCCATCGATGAGTACTTCAACCAGCCTGGTGTAGACTTCGGAGTGGTGGCCGGACGACTCAACGACAACCGAACACCTCGCGACGGCAGCTATCTGAAATTCGGCGACGACTGGTACGCCACAATCCAGGGCGCAAAGGTCGAACTGATTGACACAGAGGGCAAAGTCGTGGACACATACACCACCGAGACAAAGCACATCAACGGCTTCTATCTTTTCCGCAAAGTCACCCCGGGACACTATACCGTCAAGGCCTCCTGCGACACCCATTATCCAATAAGCACCGAAATCGATGTCGTAGCTGACGAAATCACCTACGCAAACATGCAAATGGGCAAAATACGCAATACACCGCCCGAAGTAGTGGCATATTCGCCCATGTGGAAAGACGGCGACGAACCGGTGCTGTGCAACAGCCCCGTCATTATCGATTTCAATTGGGACATGGACACCGAGAGCGCCGAAAAAGCCTTCAGCATCTCGCCCGCCACGGCCGGAACATTCTCTTGGGAAGACATCAACCACCGTCTGGTATTCACCCCATCAGAACCTTACAAAACCAATACGAAATACACCGTCACCATATCAACCGAAGCCAAGCACCCGGACAATATGAATATGGAAAATCCCTTCACGTTCTCGTTTATGACTACCAACTTCAATTATATGAAGATACTCGGGCAGTTCCCCAAACAGGACGAAAAGGTACACTATTCAAATGCCGCCATCGAATTTCGCTTTGACCTGATACCCAATGTAGCACCCATCCTCAAGCAAATCACATGCACCGACAGCAAGGGCAACAACGTCAGCTTCAACAAGCGCAAAATGACAAACTCGAAGGCCGGCGCCACATACGGATTCTTCCGAATACCATTCCTCAAGGACCTCACCGTTGGCGAAACATACAACCTGACACTTGCACGCGAATTTGCAGACAAGAACGGCATTACCCTCCAAGAACCGGTCAATGTAACATTTACAGCCGTAGATGCCGCCGAAAACACTGCAGGACAAGGCATTATAGACAACATGGAGACACCCGCCGATTACAGCATGGCCGAAGTGGGCAGCCTTAATCTCGAGAGCCAAAGCGTAACCGCAGCCGCCCATCCGCTCGTAGGCAAAGCCGTAGACTTCACCTACAAGTTTAAAGATACCGAAGGAGGCGAAATCCTGTGGGAACGTGCCGAAAGCGCACCCCAAGTCCTCAAGGCCGGCGAAAAAGTAGGCGTACATATCAGTGGCGACCTCACCGCAAACAAAGTTTACCTCGAGTTGACATCCGATGTATCGACCACCTACACATATGTCTGCGATATGGACTTCCTGGGCTGGCGTTACTTCGAAATCCCGGTAACGGTAGAAGCTGATGCTCAGCTCACCGGCATCAAGCTTGTACAAAATCCCTCACAAATGAGCGCCGCAGGCACCTTCGCCGTAGACGACATCAAATACATTGGCAGCGGCGCAGTCGAAGACATAGAATGCACCTCGCTGATCGTACACCCCAATCCGGCAAGCGAATACCTCGTAGCCAATGCCGACTTCCTCATCACAGGAATACGACTGGTCACCGCCTCCGGCATCACAGTGGCACAGACCGAAGGAAATGTGCTCAATGTCAGCGAAATTGCAGACGGAGCATACTTCGCCATCATCAGCAACGGCGCAGGCCAATACACACGCAAAGTTCTGATAAAGCACTGATACATATTTCCATCAACAGGTAAAATCTAAGAACTTTAAGGGCTTTGATGCCCTTAAAGTTCTTAGAAGCTATATAAGGGAAAACATCCTCACGACAACACACATTTACACACACTTCCAAACACTTCATTGATGAAGAGACACATCCTACTAGCCGCAGCAATACTTGGCGTCGCCGTCTCCGCTGCCGCCATCACCATCTCGGCGCCTCAAAAAATCGAAGCCCCCGAAGGGTCGCACCACCCCGTCCTAAGCCCCGACGGAAAGACCTTGCTATTCAGCACCCAAGACCATACCGGGCTGAAAGCAATGGATCTGACCACAGGCGGTATTGCCACCATCGACACCGATGCCGCCGCCGGTTTCGCCCCAATATTCAACGCCGATGGCACCAAAGTATTCTATCGCACCGCCATGCTCGTCGATGGATTACTATGCCACGATGTGCGTAGCTACAACATAGCCAAAGACGCCAAACCCGTCAAGCTGCAATCATACAGCCGCAAAACGCCCTCCAATCTCAACACCGTCAGCGCAAATGACAACTACGCCTTTGCAGACTACCGCGACATCTTAGTCTGCCATAACGGCGTCACAACCAAAATCACGCCCTTGTCCGATGCACACTCTTACTTGTGGGCTTCGCTATCGCCCGACGGCACACATCTGCTGTTCTGCGAACCTTTCGAAGGCGTATTCGTAGCCAATGCCGATGGCACACAACCGCAGCGTATAGCATCAAAAGGCGATTTCCCCGCATGGCTCTCCAACAACATGGTAGCTTACGTAGTCACCCATGATGACGGATACGTGGTACTTGACAGCAAATTATGCGTAGTCAATATCGTCTCCGGCCAAACCACCGATGTCACAAATGCCGACACCCTCGTGGGCGAAGCCGCCGCCGCTGCCGGAAAAATCGTATACTCCGACCTGCAAGGGAACATGTACCTTATCCACGTAAGCGAATGACAACCATACGCACACCACGAACTATGACCATACAAATGAAACGCATAATATTATTGCTGTTGGGAGCACTCGTTGTCGCTTCCGGAGCATACGCCAAACGTATGTCCGAACTCAAGATTTACATCAACCCCGGACACGGAGGTTACACATCGGACGACCGCCCCATCAGAATTTATCCCTTTGAGCAAAACGACACACTCGGATACTGGGAATCCAAGTCAAACCTATACAAAGGTCTGCACATGTATCACATATTGGACTCCCTGGGTGCAACGCCATACCTGTCGCGCATCAAGAACACTCAAGCTGATGACCGAAGCCTCAGCGGCATCGCCGCCGAAGCCAACTCCCTGGGCGTTGACCTGTTCTTCTCGATACACTCCAACGCCGGCGAGAATGTCAACTACCCGCTGATGCTCTATCGCGAAAGCACCATAGGCACACCGCGATACCCCGAAAATATAACCCTAAGCAAAATCGTGTGGAAAAATCTCCACAGCCGCAAACTGGCCATCTGGACACGCGACACCGAATACGTGGCCGGCGACCTCACATTCTACCAAAACATGTGGCAAGGCGGCTTGGGCGTACTACGCACTCTCTACACCGTGGGACTGCTCTCCGAAGGCTCGATGCACGAACACCGTCCCGAGGCACACCGACTGATGAACGATGACTACAACTGGATTGAAGCATGGCTCTTCGTCAAATCCATCATGGAGTTCTATGACACAGAAGACAAATTCGTCACAGGCAACATCGCCGGTATCATCTACGACGACCACAACCTGCGCGAAAAACTCTATCCCTCCAACTTCACCATGTACGGACGCGACAAAAACGCTCCGGTCAACGGTGCATACGTTCAACTGATTGATGCCCAAGGCAAAACCATCCAAACACGCACAACCGACAATATGTACAACGGCGTGTACGCATTCCGCAACGTCACCCCGGGCACATACACTGTTCGCGTCAGCCGTGACGACTACTACACCGAAGACAAGACAGTCACCGTCGTCGCCAACGACATCGTCTACCAAGACTTCCCGATGATGCTCAAGCGCGAATATCCGCTCGCGGTCACCAAGTACGCACCCGCTCCGGCAGATGGCGAACTCGTCTCCTGCTCTTCATCCATAGACTTCGAATTCAACACCGATGTAGACCAAGAATCCTTCGAGAAAGCCTTCAGCATCATCCCCGAAGTCAAAGGATACTTTGTCTTCAGCGAAAGCTACCACAAAGCATCCTTCGTCCCCGAACTGTCTCTCGAACGCAACACCACATACACGGTCAACGTAGATGCCTCAGCCAAGACCGCTGACAGCCGATATAGCCACCCGCAGATGGAACAGCCCCTGACTTTCACTTTCACTACCAAAAACCGAGACCGCCTCGAAGTCATCGACCAATTCCCGGCTGACGGCGGCACGGTACACCATGCAACACCGACGCTCGAATTCCGTTTTGACAACACCATCAACACCAACGGAGTATACGATGTAATAACCATCACCGACAGCAAAGGCAACGAAGTGGCCGTCAACAAACGCACATCCAAATTCAACCGACTCACCAACGGATACGGCAACGCCATATTCGCCATCACCGGCGACCTCGTCCCGGGCGAAAAATACCACGTCAAACTCTCCGGAACACTCCGAGACACCGAAGCACTGCCTCTGGGCACCGACATTGAGTACGATTTCACAGCCATAGATGCCACTGCCGAAGCCGAACAGACTATCGTCGAAGACTTTGAAACAGCCGCAAACTTCATCGTAGACCCTGAACAGACATCCGGAACAGCCGCTAATCCAACGGCGACACGCTCCACCGCAGTCAAACTCTTCGACAAAGCATCGGGACGCTTCACCTACAAATTTGCCGACAGCCACGGCGGAGCCATTGTCTGGAAATACACCGGCGAACCACACCCCTACAACACCAACGACATCCTGGGCATGTACATCAACGGCGACTTCAACAACCACGAACTTTACGTGGGCGTTGCCTCCGGTACAAACATCAAGTACAAAAAAGTCTGCGACCTCGACTTCATCGGATGGCAATACTGCGAAGTCATCCTCGACAACCTCGAAAAAGACTTCTGCCCCTTCCTGCTCAGCGAAATCAAAGTCGTACAGCAAAAGAGCCCCATCACACAGAACGGAGCCTTCAACCTCGACAACATCTCATTCCGTAAAGGTCCCGGCGGCGTGAATGACATCACTACCGATGCCGAAGCATCCTTTGCCGTGCGCATCGACGGACGCCGCATCCTAATCGCCGATGCGCAAGCCTCGACCACCGCGGACGTATACGCAGTAGATGGCACACTGGTAGCCTCCAAAACCACCGATGCCTACGGCGTCGCCTCCATCGATGTACCTGCCGCCGGCATCTACATCGTCCGCGTCGCTGCCACCGCCACCAAAGTCTCCATCCGCTAACAACCTCGAGGCCAAGCCATACACTAACGCCACCCACCCTGCCGGCAAAGCAGAACACACCCTACGCGGTGCTGTGCCGATTGGCACAGCACCGCGTATTCTATTGACCGGCAATAAGCACATTTTCGGCGGCGGAAGGCGGAAGTATGGCAGATAATGCTTAACTTTGCAAAAAGCCTAAGGGACACCCGAGTGTCCAAATCGAGCAAAATACAATCTGATTTATCGTGAAAATTATAGCCGAAAGCAGCAGTACACGTACCGAGTGGGCACTTGTCGATGGTGACAAGGTGGTGGAACACGCATTCACTACCGGCATCAATCCGTACTTTCAGACACGCCGCGAAATCTCGCACTCCATACGCCTCGAATTACCCGATGCATTCTTCCGACGCCGTTGGGAACACGTCTATTTCTACGGCGCAGGATGCGCCAATTACGAGAAAAACAAGGTAATGGAATCTTCCTTGGTAGCGCAGTTCAAAACACCGGTGACGATACACAGCGACCTGTTGGGTGCCGCTCGCGGACTGCTGGTGCGCCGGCCCGGCCTGGCCTGCATCCTCGGAACAGGCTCAAACACCTGCTTGTATGACGGCCACGAAATCATCAAGAACGTTCGCCCGCTGGGATTTATACTTGGCGATGAGGGCAGCAATTCATACATGGGCAAACTATTCATTGCCGACTTACTCAAGGAATTGGCGCCACCCGAATTATGCACTGCTTTCTACGAAAAATACCAGACCACAGCCAACGTTCTGCTGGACCAAGTGTACACCAATACACTGCCCAACCGCACACTGGCTCAATATGCGTTCTTCCTGCACGAGCACCTCGACCACAAGTACGTATATGATCTCGTATATCGTTCGCTTATGAAATTCTTTGAGCGCAATATATCCCAGTACGACTATCGCAATCATCCTCTGAGTCTTGTAGGCTCGACATGCGTGCTCTACGAAGATATCCTGCGCAAGGTGGCCGCCGATTTCGGCGCCACCATAGACAAGGTCGCTCGCTATTCCATGCCAGGATTGGTACAATACCATTCGACAGAAGAATAAGCGTAATCCGCACACTTTTACTCTCTCCGAAAATACACGACCACCCCAAAAACACGACCGAGAATATGAACAAAGCCATACTTATGGGATACGTGGGCGCAGACCCCAAAATACGCTATGTGGAAACACGCCCCGTGGCATCCTTCAGCATGGCCACCACCGAACGCGGTCGCCGTATGCCGGACGGCTCGCAACTACCCGACCGTACCGAGTGGCACAATATCGTGATGTGGGATGCCAATGCCGAATTTGCCGAGAAATACATCCGCAAAGGATCGCGCCTGCTCATCGAAGGCAAGATACGGACCCGATTTTGGGAGGATCGCAACACCATCAAGCACACCATCACCGAGATATACGTCGACAGCTTCGACCTGCTCAAATGAAACCGTCCGACCCCGACAACATTGCCGAGACCTTGCGTATACGCACATCGGTGCTTGACGGGGCCACCGCCACCATGCTTGCCGAAGCCACTGCCGCGGCACACCTGCCATTGGCCGACCTGTTGTGCCTTGAACATCCAAAGAATGTAGAAGCATTGCACAAAGCCTACCTTGACGCCGGAGCCGACATCATCAGCACTAATACATTCAACGCCAACGCGCTGATACTCGAGAAGTTTTATCACGCTAAAACATCCGAACATGTCGCCGAAAACATCAACCGCGCCGCCGCCTCTATGGCGTGTCAATGCACGCAACACGCCGCCGCACATGATGGACACAGGCGGTACGTCGCCGGAATAGTGGCGCCGATATGTCCCAAGCCGGGCGATAGTGCCGAAGAATGGATGGATGCCTGCCAAGCACAGATGGCTGCTTTGGCCGAGGGCGGAGTCGATTTATTACTGGCCGAAAGTTGCTACAACATCGCCGGTACGCGCATCGTAGCGCAAGCAGCGGCACGCATCGCACCACATTATAATATATGTACCGCCTTCAGTGCAACGATCAACGACAACGGCACCCTGCCTATGGGCGGCGAACTCGAAGAACTATTGGACGCGGTGGCCGTAGCATCACCTTCAGCAGTCGGCCTAAACTGCTGCAACGGCCCGCAAGGATTTGTCCGATTATTGCGAAAGCTTAAGACGCTGTCCCCCTACCCGACCATAGCCTATCCCGGCGCCGGTCTGCCAGACAGTGCCGGCCGATATCCGGTCAGCCCGCAAGACTTCGGACAAATGGCACGCACAATCATTGCCGAAGATCTGGCAAGTGCTATCGGCGGCTGTTGCGGCACCACCCCCGCACATATTGCTGCCGTGGCTCAGGCCGTACATGACAGCGGCAAGTGACAGCCTGTCAGTAGACGCATGTCAGCAGGCCACAGATATTGCAACACTCAATTACGCATTGATTATCAATCAAATAGCATACATACCGCGTTTTGGCACATCATTTGTTTATAAGTAAGCGTCAAGCGCTTGAAGCTGCATAGCTGACGGCGCAAGACACCGGCCGCCAACGCCGCAAGGCATACAAGGCACGCCGGTAGAGTCAACCGAAAAAAATAAAAAACAAATACAAACAGCTAAAACAGAACAATCATGGGAAAGATTATTGGTATAGACCTCGGCACCACTAATTCGTGTGTAGCCGTTCTCGAAGGCAAAGACCCCGTAGTGATACCTAACAGCGAAGGTCGCAACACAACACCTTCGGTAGTAGCATTCGTCGACGGCGGCGAGCGCAAAGTGGGCGATCCCGCCAAGCGCCAAGCTATCACCAACCCCAAACGCACCATCTACTCCATCAAACGCTTCATGGGTGAAACCTATGATAAAGTGCAGAAAGAGATTGAGCGCGTGCCCTACAAAGTGGTTCGCGGCGACAACAACACGCCTCGAATCGATATAGACGGACGCCAGTATACGCCTCAGGAAATCTCGGCAATGATTCTTCAGAAAATGAAGAAAACCGCCGAAGATTATCTCGGACAGACCGTCACCGAAGCAGTCATCACCGTACCTGCCTACTTCAACGACAGCCAACGTCAAGCCACCAAGGAAGCCGGCGAAATCGCAGGCCTTACCGTAAAACGTATCGTCAACGAGCCTACCGCCGCAGCACTTGCCTATGGTCTTGACAAAGCCAAGAAAGATCAAAAAATTGCCGTATTCGACCTCGGCGGCGGCACATTCGATATATCCATCCTCGAACTGGGTGACGGCGTATTCGAAGTTAAAGCCACCAACGGCGACACCCACCTGGGCGGCGATGACTTTGACCACGTAATCATCGACTGGTTGGCCGACGAATTCCAGAAAGACGAAGGCGTAGACCTTCGTCAAGATCCTATGGCACTGCAGCGCCTCAAAGAAGCCGCCGAAAAGGCCAAAATCGAGTTGTCCAGCACCACCAGCACCGAAATCAATCTGCCGTACATCATGCCCGTAAACGGAGTGCCCAAACACCTCGTTAAGACACTGACACGTGCCAAATTCGAGCAACTGGCCGACAGCCTCATCAACGCCACCCTCGGCCCCTGCCGTCAAGCACTCCAAGACGCCGGAATGACGGCCAATGACATCGACGAAGTTATTCTCGTAGGTGGTTCGACACGTATACCTGCCGTACAGCAGATTGTCGAAAAGTTCTTTGGCAAGGCTCCCAACAAGGGCGTCAATCCCGATGAAGTCGTAGCCGTAGGCGCTGCCATACAAGGCGGTGTACTCAGCGGCGATGTCAAGGACGTACTGCTGCTCGATGTAGTGCCTCTGAGCGTAGGCCTTGAGACCCTCGGCGGCGTGATGACCAAACTCATCGACGCCAACACCACAATACCTACTCGCAAGAGCCAGGTATTCTCCACCGCTGCCGACAACCAGCCTTCCGTCGAAATCAACGTCCTGCAGGGCGAACGCCCCATGGCCAAAGACGACAAACTTATCGGTAAATTCCACCTCGACGGCATCGCTCCCGCACCTCGCGGCATACCTCAAATCGAAGTTACTTTCGAAATCGATGCCAACGGTATACTCAACGTTACCGCCAAGGACAAAGCCACCGGTAAAGAGCAGAGCATACGTATCGAAGCTTCCAGCGGCCTGACAGACGCCGAAATCCAGCGTATGAAGGACGAAGCTGCCGCAAACGCCGATGCCGATGCCAAAGAGAAGGAACGCATCGACAAGCTCAATCAGGCCGATGCCATCATCTTCCAGTCCGAGAAGAGCCTCAGCGACCTCGGTGACAAGATTCCCGCCGACAAGAAGGCTGCTATCGAAAGCGCCCTCACCAAACTGAAAGACGCTCACAAGAGTCAGGACGTAGCCGCCTGTGACGCAGCCATCAAGGAAGTCGAAAACGCTTTCCAAGCCGCACAGCAGGACATCTACAACGCTCAGGCTCAGGCCCAGCAGGCTCAGCAAGCCCAGGCAAACGCAGGCGCTAATGCCGGCGCCGCCAACAACTCGGGTGACGACCACAACGTCTCCGACGTAGACTTCGAAGAAGTGAAGTAATTGCCGTACATCGCGCGTCAAAAGCGCTAAGTGCAACACACCCTATATCATCACAAGTATCAACCGCATAAGATGATAACAGAAACGGGACGCATAGCAGAAATGTTGTGCGCCCCGTTTTTTGTGTGTTTCACGGAAAAGCAGGCGGAAATATTGGTGACAATTGCACCTTTAGGGTAAGGCCGCAACACAAAATTATCCGTAAATTTGCAGCGATGGAACGAGGAGTCATTGGCGCAGGCAAGCACCAACAATCTCAATGATACGAAAAAACTATAAGCACACAGATACTATGTATATCGAAAAAATAAAGTCTCCGGCTGACTTGAAAAAGCTGGACATCGAAGCGCTCAAAATAGTTGCCGACGAGACACGTCAGGCAGTGTTGAACCGTGTAAGCAAGCACGGCGGACACGTAGGCCCGAACCTCGGATTCGTGGAAGCCACCGTGGCCCTCCACTACGTCTTTGACGCACCCAAAGACAAATTGGTGTTTGACGTCAGCCACCAAAGCTATCCGCACAAAATCCTGACAGGCCGCGCAGCAGGCTTCTTAGGCGACTTAGACGATATGAACGCCATCTCCGGCTACTCGTCACCGGCCGAAAGCCCGATATACGACAACTTTGAAGTGGGACACACCTCGACATCCATCAGCCTGGCCACGGGTCTTCAGAAGGCTCGCGACATCAAAGGCACGGACGAAAACATCATCGCCGTCATCGGCGACGGCTCGCTCTCGGGCGGCGAAGCATTCGAAGGCCTCGACGAAGCCTCCGAGCTGGGCACCGGAATCATTATCGTGGTCAATGACAACGAAATGTCCATAGCCGAGAACCACGGCGGCATCTACAAGAACCTCCACGCTCTACGCCAAAGCAACGGCCAATGCGAGCACAACTGGTTCAAGGCCTGGGGCTTCGAATATCACTACCTCGAAGAAGGCAACGACATCGCCCGACTCATCAAGGTCTTCGAAAGTGTCAAAGGCACCAAGCGCCCTACCGTGGTACACATCCACACCGAAAAAGGCCACGGATTTGCACCCGCTGTGGAGGATAAGGAAACCTGGCACTGGTCTATGCCCTTCAACATCACCGATGGCAGCCTGCTCAATCCCCCCACGGGCGAAAGCTACGACCGACTTTTCAGCGACTGGATGCTGCGCGAGATGAAACGGGACAAGACACTCATAGCCGTAACTGCCGGAACACCGACTGCCGCCGGATTTACCCCGGCCAAGCGCCGCGAAGCCGGAGCACAGCATATCGATATGGGCATAGCCGAGGAACAAGCCGCAGCAATGATTTCAGGTATGGCAAAAGGCGGCCTGCACCCCGTATGGACAGTATACAGCACATTCATCCAGCGCACCTACGACCAAATCGCCCAAGACCTGTGCATCAACTCCAATCCCGCCGTAATCAACGTGGTCGGAGGCGGAACAGCCTCGATGAACGACATCACCCACATATGCCTCTTCGACATCCCGATGCTATGCAGTATCCCCAACCTCATATACTTGGCCCCGACAACCTGCGAGGAATATTTTGCCATGCTCCGCTGGGCTATCGATCAGGACCGTAAACCCATAGCCATCCGCGTACCTTCCAACGGCGTAAACCACACCGCCGAGCCCGTGGACACCGAATACAGCTATACACCGCAATACAAAGTTACACGCCAAGGCAGCCTGGTAGCCATCATCGCCGCCGGATCATTCTACCAAAAAGGCGAAAACGTAGCCGATATCCTCGCCGCCAAAGGCATCAACGCCACCCTCATCAACCCCCGCTACCTCAACGCCGTCGATGCCGAGACGCTCGACTCGCTCAAGGCCGAACACCGCCTCATAGTCACCCTCGAAGACGGTTGCAAAGACGGCGGATTCGGCGAACGCATAGCTTCATACTACGGCACCTCGGACATGAAAGTCCTGGTAAGCGGCGTCAAAAAGGACCTGTACGACCGCTACAACCTGCGCCAACTACTCGCCGACAACCGTCTGCTCGACGAGCAAATAGTCGATGACATCCTCGCCACCATCGCCGATCCCGACGGCAACCCCCTCGAAATCGTCCCCTAAACCACCATCTCCCCGACCGAGCGGCTTGGCCTTATTCATAACTATTTTATTTACAGACTATTTTTACAGATTTTGAAGACAAGAACAACCCGCCACTTGACGAATTATTCGTGTATTTATTTTACTGAATTTCAAGTTTTTGTCGCCACTCGCCGCATTATCCAATTTCCGCAAATTTGAAGCCGTTAGACTCCGCATGATTCAGTGCCGCACCTCAATCAAAAATGCTTTTTCCGAAAATTACATGTTTTTTTGAAAAAACCGTGGAGCTCTACACATTCATATTTTCAGGAATTTGCCAATCCGAATTTCGGCAATCGAGGGTGGATATTTTTTTGGCGAACAAAAAAACTTTTGCTACCTTTGTGGGCGAAAAGATAGCACACAAATGATTGTAACTGACATACGATATTACTATTATTGCCGTTATGGCCGATTTTACGGACACAACGATGCGGGATATCGTGTGTAAACAATCACAGCGTTTACTATTCGCCCGAGCCGACTAAGGCTCATTTTTTGAGGTAAGACAACCACGACATCCCGCACGCCGCAAAGCATGCGGGATGTTTTTTTCAAGAACAATTTTTTAGATACATAACCGACAAAACGATTCGGCACATGGCCGACCCACAACGTAAATAATGACACAACACACCGGCATAGAGACAAACATCAGCGACACGATGCCGCTTCGCGTAGCCATACAGGGCATCGCCGGATGCTTCCATGACGCGGCCATGCGCCGATATTTTATCAATTCACAGCGGCCGGTTGTTCCCGTCGAATACGAGAGCTTCGAGCAGGTGGTGCACGCCGTCACCGAGGGCCAAGCCGAATATGGCGCTATGGCCATAGAAAACACCATTGCCGGACCGCTGCTGCCTAACAACGAGTTGCTGCGCACCAACGCGGTACACATCGTGGGCGAGCACAAAATGCGCATCAGCCACGCGCTGCTGGCTCTGCCCGGCGACCGACTTGAGGACATCAACGAGGTGCGCTCTCACCCCATGGCCATCATGCAGTGCGACCGCTTTCTCAAGGCGCACCCCCAATGGCGCGTAACCGAGGTATTCGACACAGCCGGAGCGGCACGCGACCTCTTCGAAGACTATTCAGACGACCGGCACTTGGCCGCCATAAGCCCCGTCAGCGCCGCATTGAACTACGGTCTGAAGGTGCTTGCCGATGGCATCGAGACAAACAAGCACAACTACACACGATTTTTGATTGTAGCTCCCGGCGCCGAGGCCGAGGCTGCCGCCGATGCCGACAAGGCGTCAATAGTCTTCTCGCTACCGCACACCGAGGGGTCATTGTCCAAGGTGCTGACCGTGCTGGCACTATACGATATGAACATGACCCGTATCCAGTCGATGCCAGTCATCGGACGCGAATGGGAGTACCGCTTCTACATAGATTTGACATTCAAAGACATACAGCGTTGCCGACAGGCACTTGACGCCGCTCGTCCGCTGATGAGCGACCTCAAGGTTTTGGGCTTATACAAAGACGCCCCGACGCCCGAAATATAAACCGCAACACAAATCATGAACGACATAGACATACACCCGGCAGACCGCGTAGCCTCCGTGCGCGAGTACTACCTGCAACGTAAGATGCGCGAAGTGGCCCAACTCAACGCCGCCGGCGCCGACATCATATCCTTAGGTATCGGAGGCCCGGATATGCCACCGCCACAAGCGGCCATAGACACACTATGTTCCCAAGCACGACGCCCCGACACACACGGATACCAATTAGCCTCGGGACTGCCAGAGATGCGCCGCGCTTTTGCACGCTGGTACGGCGAGCGCTTCGGCGTCACCTTCGATGCGGATAGCGAAATTATGCCGCTGATAGGCTCTAAGGAGGGCATTATGCACATCTCACTGACATTTCTTAACCCCGGCGACGGCGTACTGCTGCCCAACCCGGGATACCCGACATACACGTCCGTCAGCCGCCTCGTAGGCGCCGACATCCGCTACTACGACCTGCTCGAAGACCGCGGATGGACCCCGGACTTCGATGCGCTGGAACATGCCGACCTGTCCGGCGTCAAAATCATGTGGACCAACTATCCGAATATGCCCACCGGCGCCCCGGCATCACGCGAATTATTCGAGCGCCTCGTAGACTTCGGACGGCGGCACAACATCCTAATCATCAACGACAACCCCTACAGCTTCATACTCAACGACAATCCGCTGAGCATCCTCTCCGTGCCCGGTGCCAAGGACATCGCCATCGAAATGAACTCGCTGTCCAAGAGCCACAATATGGCCGGATGGCGTATGGGAATGCTCGCCGCCAAAGCCGAATATGTCGCATGGATACGCCGCGTCAAGAGCAACGTCGACTCCGGACAATTTGCCCCGATGATGTCGGCCGTGACGGATGCCCTCGCAGTCGGCGACGAATGGTACGCCCAACTCAACGCCACCTACGCCGAACGCCGCGCCATCGTCGATAGGATAGCCACAGCACTGGGCTGCACCTTCGACCCGGCACAGCGCGGAATGTTCGTATGGGCGCGCATCCCCGAGGCCGAACCTTCGGCTGAGGCTATGGCCGACCGCATACTCGACCAAGCACGCGTATTCATCACCCCGGGCAGCATCTTCGGCTCAAACGGCGACCGATACATTCGCCTGTCGCTGTGCGCCAAGCCGCATAACCTGCTACGCGCCCTCGACCGCATCCAACAATTATCCAACAGCTAAAACCGCCAATATGAAAGATATACAACCCTTAGGAATCGAAGGAACCACCGGACCCGGCCCGGTCATCATCGCCGGCCCGTGCAGCGCCGAGACACGGCAGCAAGTACTGGACACGGCACGCCGCCTCGCCGCACAAGGCGTACACATATTCCGCGCCGGCATCTGGAAGCCGCGCACACGCCCCGGAGGCTTCGAAGGCATAGGCGCCGACGGCCTCCAATGGCTCAAGGAAGTACGCCAAACCACCGGAATGGCCGTAGCCACCGAAGTGGCCAATCGCGAACACGTCCGCCAGGCCCTCGATGCCGGGCTTGATATGCTGTGGATAGGCGCTCGCACCACAGCCAACCCATTCGCAATGCAGGAAATCGCCGACGCACTCTCCGAAGCCGGCGCCGACATCCCCGTACTGGTCAAGAATCCAGTCAACCCCGACCTGGAACTATGGATAGGCGCCCTACAACGCCTATACAACGCCGGAATACACCGCCTGGGTGCAATACACCGCGGATTCAGCGCCTACGGCCCGCACCTATACCGCAACCTTCCCCAGTGGCACATACCCATCGAGCTGCGCCGCCGCTACCCGGCACTGCCAATCATCTGCGACCCCAGCCACATGGGAGGCAAACGCGAACTGGTGGCACCGCTGTCACAGGAAGCCCTCGATATGGGATTTGACGGCGTAATCATCGAAAGCCACTGCAACCCCGATGACGCGCTCTCGGACAAAGCCCAGCAAATCGAGCCGGAAGTCCTCGGCTTCATCCTCGACACTCTCACCATTCGTCGGCAGAAACAATCCACCGAAAACCTGCGCCTGCTGCGCCACGAAATCGACCGCTTGGACAACGACTTACTCGAAGTCCTGGCCCGCCGCATGCGCGTATGCCGCGACATCGGCATGTACAAAAAGGAACATAGTATGCCCGTACTGCAAACCGGACGCTTCGACGACATCATGCACTCGCGCGTGGCCACAGCCGTCGAAATGGGCATGAGCGCCGACTTTATGCGCACCGTACTCGCCGCAATACACGAAGAATCCGTCCGACAGCAAATCGAAATCCTCAATCGCCGCTAAAATTCACAGCGGATTACAAAGGATTACAAACACCCCACCACAAAACGACACACCTACAACAATGAAAATACTGATACTCGGCGCAGGCAAGATGGGCTCCTTCTTCTGCGACCTGCTGTCCTTCGAGCACGAAGTCGCCGTATACGATACCGACCCGCAACGCCTGCGCTTCACCTTCAACTGCCAACGCTTCAGCGACCTCGAAGAAATACGCGACTTCGAGCCGCAACTCGTCATCAACGCCGTTACCGTCAAATACACCATCGACGCCTTCCGTCAAGTAATGCCCCTGCTGCCGCCGGCGTGCATACTCAGCGACATAGCATCTGTCAAAACCGGCCTGCCCGAATTTTATGCCACTTGCGGACACCCCTTTGCCTCCACCCACCCCATGTTCGGCCCCACATTCGCACGACTGGACAACCTCGGCGACGAAAACGCCATCATCATCGCCGAAAGCGACCACCTCGCCAAAGTCTTCTTCCGCGACATCTACAGCCGCCTACACCTCCATATCGAAGAATACACCTTTGCCGAGCACGACACCACCATCGCCTACTCGCTGTCCATACCCTTTGCCTCCACCCTGGTCTTCGGCGCCGTCATGAAACACCAAGACGCCCCCGGCACCACATTCAAGCGGCACATGGCCATAGCTCGCGGTCTGATGAGCGAAGACGACTACCTACTCACCGAAATCCTCTTCAACCCCCACACCCCCGAACAGCTACGCGCCATCCGCGCCAAGCTCGCCGAACTCTCCGCCATCGTCGAGTCAGGCGATGCCGCCGCCCTCCGCAACTTCCTCGACCAAGTCCGCGAAAACATCGCCTGACCCACACACTCTCCGCACATTTTCAGACCTCATATACCTGCGCACTATGCACATCACCTTACGATGGCAAACTTGCGAACCATCAATATCATAGAGCGCACGCCTGTAAGCCCTCAGCTATAAACGCCTCAAAATGTGTCTACAATTGCCATATCGCCCGGCTACACACAACGGCAACTTATAGGATTAAGAGAAAACGGCAAAGAGCACATTGCACGTATATTCGTCCGTGCCAAAGCGATGAACAGCGGCATGACAACCAAGTAAAGACATGGCACCGCATCCGGCGACCATATTTTTCCCAATAATATGCTTTGTACCGAGCAGGAGGGACGAAGCTCCTCATGCGCCGGTGCATCTCACTCTCAGATAAACAACGGAATTAAATCATTTCACGCGTTAATAGACATTTCAACCCGCTCGATTGCTCGTCCGACGAATCGACTTATTTCAAATCCACTTGTCAAAACGCGGCGCAAACATGTCGATGTCGCGCTGTGGAAGGCCTTGTTTCCGAGCTTCATTGCGCCACGATTTCATTGCATCCCTTACGTTATTGATAATGCCTTGAGCTTTCGCTGAGGACAGCATATAATCTCCGGCTGATTCCAATAGTATATCAATGTTGGATTCACTTGTATTGCGGTTAATCAGTAGGCTCTGTGAGCCGGAGAGCGTTGGATTGATGTCGTATGCCGGTGAAAGTTCCCAGCCTTTGCGTGTCAAAAGAAAACCGTGATTGCGGAAGTGATCATCGGAATTTCCGACAATGATGTAGAATGCCACCCGACGATATAGTTCTTCAAGATTCTGCTCAACATTACAGCCGTGTTGAACAATGAAATCAACAATGTCTGTATAGCCATAACCGGTGGTTTCATTGTCACCATCGGTCAGTCCGAGGAGAGTTAATGCGGATGCGAAATGTATTCGTTTGCCATCAGTCGTCCGATCAAATCGTTTTGAAAGTAGAATATGATACTTATCACCATCAATCGTGCGTGTTTCCGCAACATTCAACCCGGCTTTCCGTCCCATGACATGACAGAAGTGTTCCCATTGTGCCACATCGTAATCATCTTTTCGAGAGGGGAATTTAGCGACAGTCTGACTTCCGTCCTCATCAATGACAGACGATTTGGGTCTGGCACCTCCAAGTGATGTACCCGGATGCAATAGCTGTGCCAGCCATTTCTTTGAGGGCAACAGGTGTTTTTCCTCGCTGGCTTCAATCTCATGCGCAGCGTGCATCAGTTCTCTGACATTTGCCAATGGCGGGACACGAAGACTTGCCTCACAGTTGATGAATTTGCCTGCGCGTGTATCGGCAAATCGAAAACCACCCATGCGCGAAGTATCATCGACACCCATAAGGTAATCGAAAGAGGTAAGACGGCGCACGGTTCTTTTCTCATCGGCAGCAGCAATCTGTTCCCGTCTGTTCAACAATGTGCGTCCCCAGCGGTCAGGCAGAGCGTCAGAGAAGCATGCGAATATGTCTCGTTCAGAGCGTGTGTATTGCGTTCCCGTATAATTTTGTAAATCATCACTGAGAAATATATCTCCATACTTTGCAAGCCATTCATTGTCAAAGGAAAAACCGTATATTTCATTACCGCGCACAGAATCGCACGATAATTCACCAATCAACAGAGGCTTATCAAGCCAATCAAAGTCGGCATATACAAACAGTTTCTGCATGGCTTAATCTTTTTTCGAGGCACGGGTGCGATGTTTGAGACTTAAATCCTGCAAGTTGCGTCCGAGAGTGTCTTCTTTAGCAATTAGAAGGAGATTGTCATCAAGTTGAAGAACGTAAAGGACACGAGCATATATGCCGATTGAGACTGTAGGGGCACCTTTCTCAATGCGATTTACTGTCAACGGCGAACATGTAGCACGTTCTGCAACCTGAGCGATTGAGAGGTTGCGACGCAACCGAGCAAGCTTAATCTGCTCGCCCATGATAGCCATCTTTTGCTCCAGTTTCCGGGGCAACTTGGTACCCATTGTGTTCTTTGCCATACTCAATATATCTTTTAATGCCGCAAAGTTAGTAAAAATATTTATTATATGATATATTGAACTACTGAAGATTACATAATCGCCGGAGACACACCTCCCAAGGCTCTCGACTAAACTGTATATTGTGTTGAACCGAATGCCAGACTTGCCATTCACTACCATGGATGCGTCTGTTTCTTTGGACAATAAGCCCATAAATAATGGCTCACCGAAATCCTCTTCAATCCTCACACCCCCGAGCAATTACGCGCCAAACTCGCCAAACTCTCCGCCATCGTCGAATCCGGCGATGCCGCCGCCCTCCGCAACTTCCTCGACCAAGTCCGCGCCAACATCGCCTGACGAACAAGCACCGGCTACGCCGATGCTCACTTATAATAGTCAATATAACTATAATAGCCATAATAGCTATTACAGCCAACCGAGCGCAAAACAAAAGCGAGGCGCACGCTCTGACGTCTGCTTATTTTGTCTGCGAAAAAAATTACTTAAAATTTTTTGTGGAGTCAAGAAAAAGGATTTACTTTGCAGAAAAGTTGTCCGCAAAAAGAATCTGAGCCTCATAGGAGGACGCGTAGCGGACAACATCGTATGCGATGCCGCACAATGCGGCACAACATACATGACATTCTATAAAAAAGCGTATACTTGACGCTTATTCTTGACGTTCCGAAATCTGACAAATTTCCCATAATCGCTGTTAAGGATAGCAACAATCGAACGCTTGTAGGATTGTAATATCGTCCTGTCGTAGGCATAAGTTGCACAAGAATTGGCGATATTGCATTAGCTGCGAGGCTTTCAATATGTTGCTCTTCCGTAGGCGAGGCGGACTTTGCTTAAAAGCCGGAACAATGGCATGAGCAACGAGTAAAGAGCCCTCGCTTTTTTTGTGTACCGACGTATGCATCGGCGGCATCCACTCACATAGGATAACGACAAATCATCCATCACTTTCGGCCGTCGACATCGCCTCCAAGTACACATCTATTATTAACTCCCTTGGCCTTTGGTCTCTTTGTCAAGCGCGTGAGGACGCCTATACCTATCAGAAAAACCATGGCAGCAAAAAAAGCCTCCAAAAAAGAAACCGCGAAAGACCGAGTATTGTCAGGCAAATGCGGAGACAATCTAACCTGGACTCTCGAGAACAATGTACTGACCATCACCGGCACCGGCCCGATGGACAACTATGACGACACTCAAGCCGGTCGAGCACCATGGAGTCGGACAAATCGCAAGTTGCACATAAGAGAAGCAAGAATATCCCAGGGCGTGACAAACATCGGCAGTTGTGCTTTTATGGATTGTATCAGACTGACCTCGATAAAGCTTCCTGACAGCATTGAAAACATCGGATATTATGCGTTTTTTCATTGTAGCGGCTTAACATCAATAATCATACCTTACGGCGTAAAAAAAATCGGCGTTGGAGCCTTTCAGGGGTGCAAAGGGTTGGAAACAATGGCCATACCGGATAGTGTCACCGAAATCTATTCACATGCATTTGAGGGATGTACATCCCTGACCTCCTTGGTGCTTTCTAAAAATCTAAATGAAGTTTGTGATGATATTTGTAGCGACTGTAGCAGTCTGAGGTCTATAACAATTCCAACAGGCGTTACAGAAATTGGATTCTCGGCCTTTAGCGGCTGCATCGGCTTGACGTCCGTGACAATATCAAACACAGTAACAACGATTAAACCGAATTCGTTTAATCATTGTCACAATCTTTCATACGTAACCATACCGGACGGCGTAACAACAATAGGAGCGGAGGCCTTCTTTGACTGCAGAAGTCTAAAGTCAATATTTATACCCCAAAGTGTAACATGTATGTATCTAGGCGGGAGGTGTAATGGCGGTCCTTTCCAAGAATGCGACAGTTTAGAACGAATAATAGTTGACCCAAGCAATCCAATATACGATAGCCGTGATAACTGTAACGCCATTATAGAAACACGGACGAACAAATTAATCGCAGCTTGTAAGAATACTATAATCCCTGATAGTGTAACAAGTATCGGGAATGACGCCTTTAGATGCTGTGATTATTTAACTTCCATAACTTTGCCCAAAAATGTAGTGGAAATTGGAGATCGAGCGTTTTGCCGCTGTGCGAACTTGACATCCGTAACGCTCCCGGACAGTGTGACAACGATAAATATGCTTGCTTTTTTGGGGTGCGAAAGTCTAATGTCTGTATCGTTGGGCAAAAACGTGAAACACATTGGGAAAAGGGCTTTTGGGGTGTGTCGCAACTTGCGCACGCTTACCATACCCAATAGTGTCACGCATATTGAAGATGAAGCATTTAGTGAGTGTTCCTCTCTTACGAGCATAGTGATACCAAACGGCGTCACAGAAATAAAAACGGGGGTATTCGAGAATTGCAGCGGGTTAAAATCCATATCAATACCCGATTCCGTGACAAAGATTTGGAGTAACGCTTTTATAGGTTGTAGCGGGTTAAAATCCATATCAATACCCGATTCCGTGACAAAAATTTGGAGCTGCGCTTTTAAAGGTTGTAGCGAGTTGACGGCAATAACAATACCGAGCAGCGTCACAGAAATAGATGATGGGGTATTTGAAGGGTGTCGCAACTTGACGTCAGTAATGATACCAGACAGTATTAAAGAGATTCCGAAAGATTTCTTCTACGGGTGCAGCAATCTAAAGAAGGTGACAATAGGCAAAGGTGTAACGGAAATAAAATCCGAAGTCTTTACTAATTGTGGCAACTTGGAATTAATAAAAGTTATGCCGGGAAACACTGTTTACGACAGCCGGGGAGACTGCAATGCAATAATAGAAACGAACACAAACACTCTCGTAGTCGGGTGTAAGACTTCCGTTATTCCGAAGGACGTTTCGAAAATCGGCGGTTGCGCATTCTATGGCTGCACCGGTCTAACATCAATAACCATACCCAACTGGGTGACTGAAATAGGCGAAAAAGCTTTTTGCGAATGTACTAATTTAGAGCAGATAACTGTCGCAGATGGCAATCCTATGTACGACAGTCGCGATTCATGTAATGGTGTAGTCAAGACGTATACTAACACATTGATTATAGGCTGCAAAAAAACCATTATACCTGACAGTGTAACGAAAATCGGGAAAAATGCATTCCGAGGTTGTACCGGCCTAACGTCAATAACTATACCCGATGGAGTAACTGAAATATGCGAAAATGCCTTTGGTGCATGTAGCAATCTGTCTTCTGTCTCAATACCGGATAGTGTTACAGAATTAGAAGCTTGTGCATTTATCGGCTGTAGCAGGTTGAAATCTATCATAATAGGTAGAGGACTTAAAGTAATTGGCTATTGGACTTTCGGACACATGCGTAGTTTGACAGAACTGACCATACCAGACAACGTGACCCGCATAAAAGAAGGTGCATTCGCTTGTTGCCACGGCCTAAAATCGTTGACAATCGGCAACGGAATATCGTATATCGGATATATGGCATTTTATAACTGTAAAGATTTGGAAACCGTGACGATGGGCATAGGCACCCCGGGCATTGAATGTGACTCGTTTTGGGATTGCGACAATCTTAAAACATTTACATGCTACGCGTCTATCCCTCCAAAAATGATCCCGGGCAAATGGGGCCAATATATATTTAGAGATAACCATAGTGAAATACTAAAGAAATGTTTGCTGGTCATCCCAAAACAATCTTTACGCAAATATGGGTCTGCCAAAGGATGGCGAGATTTTGCCAACGTTGAACCTCTTAACATCGAGACAATAGATACATCGAAGTCGACAAAAAACATTCGGTGGAAAATTGACGAGAAAGGAGTCCTCGCCATTACCGGTGTAGGAGAGATGCAAGATTATGGGTATCAGAAAGCCAAGTTGGCACCTTGGTGCAAAAACGGCAAGAACACGACCATAAAGGCTGTAGTAATTTCCGACGGTGTGGAAAGTATCGGTGATTATGCGTTCTATAACTGCGAGAATGTCACATCCATAACCATACCGGACAGCGTAACATCTATCGGGAAGCACGCCTTTGACGGCTGCAGCAGTCTGCCCTCTATAACAATACCATCAGGCGTAAAGAGTCTAAAAGAAAGCTTATTCAAGGGATGCCATAGTTTGAATAGTCTAACAACGGCTGATGACATAAACGCTATTGAGAAAGAGGCATTTGCCGAATGTAGCAGCATGACATCCATAACAATTCCTGGTAGTGTGAAAGACATCGGCGAAGAAGCCTTTACCAACTGCGTAGGACTGACATCCGTGACATTGTGCCGCGGACTAAACAGCATCGGGTGCCGCACCTTCAAAGGATGCTCCGGATTGAAGTCCGTGTCTATACCGGATGGAGTGACCAAAATAGACTATGAAGCATTTGTCGGCTGTTCAGGCTTGAGATCAGTGACAATACCTAAAGAACTGGAGTGTTATAGCATTCTCAATAGATTCAGGGACTGCGCCGGCCTAGAACATATTGAAATTGCCCCGGGCAACGAAAGGTACGACAGCCGTGACGGGTGCAATGCAATTATCGAAACTGAGACTAATAAGCTTATAATAGGGGGCAGTAAAACGATTATACCCGGTAGTGTCACGAGCATCGATGATTATGCTTTATATGGCCGCACCGGTTTGACTTCGATTACAATACCTGCAAGTGTATCGGACATTGGAGCTTATGCTCTTGCCGGTTGCCCAAATTTAGAGCATTTACGCGTTGAGCCGGGCAACCCCAAATATGACAGCCGCGATGGGTGTAACGCGATCATCGAAACCGAGACCAACACACTGATAGCTTGCTGCAAGAACACTAAGATACCGGAAAGTGTGACGAAGATACACAAATATGCTTTAAGCGGCAGCTATCTGTCTCATCTGACAATACATAATGGCATAACAGACATCGAAATATGCAAAGGCCCGGAATATCAAATTGACACTCATAGTGATTTAGAGAACATAAGCGTAAACTGCGGCAATCCGAGATATGACAGTCGCGGTGGGTGTAACGCTGTTATTGAGACAGAGACTAATTCACTGATATTGGGATGTAAAAACACCATCATACCGGATACAGTGACAAGTATCCAAAAGTCTGCCTTCTTGGGTTGCGACATGACCTCGATAGTAATACCGAAGGGTGTGACATTCATCCATAATGATGCTTTCTATGATTGTGAGGAGACACTGAAGACAATAATATGCCTCTCGGAAAAACCGCCAAAATGTGGAAAGGGAATAAACCATTCGTACTATTCATTCCAATATGGACTAAGGGGGTTTTATGGTCCTAATTTTCTTATCGTCGTGCCTAAAAAGTCCATAGACAGATATAAGAAAGCATACGTATGGCGAGACTTCCCCAATATCATCTCCCTCGAAGAGTATGAGGAAATGAAATCCCAAAAGTAAGAGCCAAAATATTCGCCTAACGCCCGACTGTGACACTTGGGAATTGTAGTGCTCACCTTATTAAGCAGTTATGATGCTGTGTCGTATGAGTTTTTTTTGCAAGACAAAAAACAGTTACCGAGCAAAGTCTGTAAATCGAATCAGTCAACCCAAAACATCCGGTAGGAACAGTAGGGACGCTATACACAGCGCCCGCGCAACATAATGGTAATACAGTTATTTTAAGCATATTATGCAATACCGCCTACAGCCGCTGCGGACGCAATATATTGCGACCCTAAAATAATCCGGCATTACGACACCGTCTTCTGACAAGCACAATTCAGCTTGTTTATCGTTCATACACGATATTTCCACATGATTTATATCGGCTATAAACGATAAAATGCCTATTCTTGCAATACGATTTAGCATCTGCGAGAATTGTATACAGTAGTCACGGTATCAACGAATTATTTCGTGTGACACCAAAGGTATGGGTTCGGATGAATCGTCGCTATAATTATATTCCGGTATCTCCTCACCTAATATTTGCCTAACCTCGTATAACCATTCAGCGAGAGATAGTTCAAGTATATTATAGTTCGGACTATCCCATGTACAGAAATCTAACGCATGCCATACCTCACTTGCACCAATGGCTTTTGCAATCCGAATTACTTTTGCGTGAATATTAAGCCCTTTCATCGTTTCTTCAAATGGAAACATATCGAATTTACACATGCCGTGCACTTCCCAAAAATCTTTTCGGAGACAAATAGTAACACCGAAGGGACTATCAAATTCGATTCTGAAATCCGGCGGTAAACAAGCATCTTCAATCAGTTCTATATAACCTGTTGATTTGATATTTTGCAACCCCAATTTTTCTATAATTCGGTTTTGAACCTGCGACACATATAAGTCACATGCAGATTGGTCATCAAAATTTTTGAAATCATGTGGAATAATATGAGTGATATACCCGGCCATAATTCTACTCTTCTGTTAAGTTGATAGTTAATTATTATCTACGCACAAAGATACTCATTTTAAATGATTTCAGGAAGTTTGGCATGTCCAATTATCTTTGAATGATTTAATAGCTTCGGCAGGTCGAGCGGCTATTGCGTGGCACGCGAAAAAAGTGTAAATTTGCAGTTTAGAATGTCGGACGCCGTGATATACGGAGATGTCCGACCGCACTTATACGACCTCATAGGACTATCATGGCAGAAGATATAGACGACAAAAAAGCTACAGGCACAAGCGGTAAGCCCGACTTGGCGGAGGGCAAGCCGGAGACCGCAGCAAGTATGCCGGACGGTGCGGACTTGTTCGCACCGGAGACGGGCGAAGCGCCCGAGGCAGCGGATTATGACGAGGGCAAGATTCGCACTCTCAGCTGGAATGCGCATATACGTATGCGCCCCGGTATGTATATCGGCAAATTGGGCGACGGCACCGCTTCGGACGACGGCATCTACGTGCTGCTCAAGGAGGTGGTGGACAACTCGGTGGACGAGTTCCGCATGAACTTCGGCAAGCAGATATTCATCGACGTCACCGAGACAACGGCCACGATACGCGACTTCGGCCGCGGCATCCCCCTGGGCTCGGTCATCGATGTGTCCAATAAGATGAACACCGGCGGCAAGTACGACAGCGAGGTCTTCAAGAAGTCCGTGGGTATGAACGGCGTAGGTCTGAAGGCCGTCAATGCGCTGTCCTCATCGTATATCATCCGCAGTATCCGCGACGGCAAGTCCCAGAGCGCCACATTCTGCCGTGGCGAATTGGTGGAGTCGTCGCCGTTGGAGGATACCGACGAGCCCAACGGCACCGAAGTCACCTTCACCCCCGACTCGCAACTATTCCGCAATTACGCTTTCCATGAGGAGTTTATCATCCCCATGGTCAAGAATTATACCTACCTGAATACAGGATTGGCCGTAGTGTTCAACGGCCGACGTTACAGCAGCCGCAACGGCCTGCTGGACCTGCTGCGCGACAATATGTCCAAAGACCCGCTGTATCCGCCGATACACCTCAAAGGCTTTGACATCGAAGTCGTCATCACCCACGCCAATCAGTACGGCGAGGAGTATTACTCCTTTGTCAATGGGCAGCATACCACCCAGGGCGGCACACATCTGACAGCGTTCAAGGAGGCCGTATCGCGCACCATTAAGGAATATTTCGGCAAAAATTTCGAATACTCGGACATACGCACCGGACTTGTCGCCGCCGTGGCCATCAACGTCCAAGAGCCGCAATTCGAGTCGCAGACCAAGGTCAAACTTGGATCAAAAGACATCAAAGAAGGCGGACCGACGGTGGCCAAATTCGTAGGCGACTTTATCAAGCGCGAATTGGACAACTACCTGCACCGCAACCTTGACGTAGCCGATGTCATCCTGCACAAGGTACAGGAAAGCGAGCGCGGCCGCAAGGCAATGTCCGGCATCACACGCAAGGCACGCGAAAAAGCCAAAAAAATTAACTTGCACAACGAGAAGTTGTTGGACTGCACGGTGCATTACAGCGACACGCGCGGCGATGCCGAACTGAAGGCCGCCACCTCGATATTTATCACCGAGGGCGACAGTGCCGCCGGCTCCATCACCAAGATACGTAACGTCAAGACTCAGGCCGTGTTCTCGCTGCGAGGCAAGCCGCAGAACACCTACGGGTTGACACAAAAGGTTGTGTACGAAAACGATGAGTTCAACCTGCTGCAAGCCGCGCTCAACATCGAGGACGGCATAGACGGACTTCGCTACAACAACGTCATCATAGCCACCGATGCCGATGTCGACGGAATGCACATACGTCTGCTACTCATAACATTCTTCCTGCAATTCTTCCCAGACCTTATACGCCGGGGGCATCTCTACGTATTGCAGACACCGCTGTTCCGCGTACGCGACAAAAACAAGATACGTCGCGGCGCACGTGGCAAAGGCGCCAAAAAAGACGACAAAACAGATGGCACGCCCGACACAATATACTGCTACAGCGACCAAGAGCGCATCGATGCCATCGAGCACTTCGGGGCAGCGGCCGAAATCACACGATTCAAAGGCCTCGGCGAGATTTCGCCGGAAGAGTTTCGCGGATTTATCGGCCCGGACATGCGCGTCGACCGCGTGACCATGCGCAAGGAAGACCGCGTAGCCGAGCTCCTGGACTTCTACATGGGCAAGAATACTATGGAGCGTCAGGGATTTATCATAGACAACCTTGTAATAGAAGACGATGCAGAAATCTCCTGAGACCATACAACAGGCCGAACCGCCCAAGCGCATTGCGCTTATGGCCGGATCTTTTGATCCGTTCACAATAGGGCACGCCTCCATAGTCGAGCGCGGCCTGGCACTCTTTGACGAAGTGGTGGTGGCCGTGGGGCAGCACCCGGACAAGCCGCATACAGACGCCGGCGAACGCGCCGATGCAATAGCCGCCATCTACAGCGACCAACCTCGCGTACGCGTCATCGTGTCACGTCAATTGACAGCCGACACCGCTCGCGAAGTGGGCGCCCGCTTCCTGCTGCGCGGCGTACGCAGCGTACGCGACTTCGAGTACGAACGCGATATGGCCGACGTCAACCGCGAACTCGGCGAAGGGCTCGAGACGGTGCTGCTCACCGCCCTGCCCCACCTGTCGGCGGTATCCTCCTCCGTAGTGCGCGACATCGCATCCTACGGCAAAGACGTCAGCCAATACCTGCCCCAACCATCGTCCGCTCAGTCAACGTCGGCGACAGACAACGGCATCAGATAGGACACAGAAAACAAGACAAAACAAGACAACACGACACTATGAAAAAGATACTTTTGGCTTTGGCCGTCGCGGCATTCATTACTCCGGCCGCACTCCTTTCCGGCGGCCAGACACGCCTCCTCACCCCGGCACAAAAACTGCAATACGCCGAGGCCATCATCGAGAACTATTACGTGGACACCGTCGCTTCGGACACGCTTGTCTCGGAAGCAATACGCGCAATGCTGCACACTCTTGACCCTCATTCCGAGTACAGCACTCCCGAAGAAACCAAAGAATTGACCCAACCCCTCGAAGGTCATTTCTCGGGCATAGGCGTGCAATTCAACATCCTGCGCGACACCGTGTGCGTGGTACAGACCACTGCCGCCGGACCTTCCGAGAAAGTGGGCATACTGCCGGGCGACCGAATCATCTACGTCAACGACACCATATTCACCCATCCCAAAATGGACAACAGCGAAGTGCGTGCACGTCTTCGCGGCCCCAAAGGGTCGGTGGTAAACATCAAAGTGAAGCGCGGCACATCACCCGAGCTCATAGACTTCCGTATCGTACGCGACGATATCCCCGTGTACAGTGTCGATGCTGCATATATGGTTACGCCCGATGTGGGATACATCCGCGTGATACGCTTTGCCGAGGAGACACCCAAGGAAGTCGAAAAAGCCATCTCCGGTCTCAAGAAAAAAGGCATGGAGAATCTCATCCTTGACCTCGAAGACAACGGCGGAGGCTTTCTCGGCGCTGCCTACGGACTTGCATCACAGTTCCTCAAACCGGGCCAAATGGTGGTATATACCCAAGGCGACAAGATGCCGCCGCAATACTTGCGCGTCCAGAACCGCGGTCTCAGCGGAATGCTCATCGGAGCGCCCAAAGCGGCCGACATTGACCGCCTCGTCATTATGGTCAACCAATACTCGGCATCAGCCTCCGAGATTGTTTCCGGAGCAATACAGGACAATGACCGCGGCCTCATAGTGGGACGCCGCACCTTTGGCAAAGGCCTGGTACAGCGTCCGTTCCCATTCCCGGACGGCTCGATGATACGCTTGACCACCTCGCGCTACTACACCCCCTCGGGGCGACTAATCCAAAAGCCATACAAGCGCGGCGAGAGCGAGGCCTATCGTCTGGACATGCTCACGCGATATACCTCCGGTGAGCTTTTCAGCGCCGACTCGATACACTTTGACGAAAGCCTCAAGACCAAGACCTTAGTCAACGGACGCACCGTCTACGGAGGCGGCGGCATTATGCCCGATGTCTTTGTGCCCGTGGACACGTCGTTGTATTCGACATACTACCGCGACTTGGTGGCACGCGGAACCCTCAATCGTACCGTCACAGACTATATCGACGCCCACCGCGCCGACATTCGCCGCCAATATGCGGACGAAGACGCCTACTATGCCGGCTTCGAAGTGCCCCGAGAGTTGATAGATTCCTTGGTGGCCGGAGGCGAGCGCGACAGCATCACTTATGACGAAAAGGGGCTGGAGACCTCGCGCCCCATGATTGAAGGCATCATACGCGGCCTCATAGCCCGCGACATCTACACCAACGGATGCTATATGCGCGCCGTCAATCGCCTCAACCCCGTATTCCGCCGCGCACTCGAAGTAATTACGAACGAGGAAGAATACAACAAGTACCTCGGAGTGAAGCCCTAACCCCTCAAAAATGGTCCAACTTAACACATACCACACAATGATAGACACTAAAAGTATTCTTAGCGCAATGGCCGCGCTTCTGATAAGCACCGCTATCGCCCCAGTAGCCATAGCTGCTGACGAGCCGGAAAAACCTTGGACATACGTCGATGCCCAAAACCTGCGCATCATCAACCATGCCTTTGCCGGCGAAACCGAGCGCACTTACGCCCGACTGCCGCGCTATGTCAAAGACAGCATCCCCGAAGGTCGCGAGCTATGGGATCGCCAGCAATGCTCGTCGGGCATAGGCGTGCGTTTTGCCACCAATAGCACACGCATAGGATGCAAATACACCTTGTACTGGGATACACACATGATACACATGGCCGACACCGGGCTGAAAGGCACCGACCTGTACATCCTCGAAGGAGACAGTGTGTGGCGCCATGTCAACACCAACCGCCCCTACGTCAAGAAAGACGAAAACGGCAATAAGACCAAACTGGTCGAATCGACATACGTCTCCAACCTCGACGGCAAGATGCACGAGTATGTCATATATTTCCCCCTGTATGACGGCATCGAGGACTTCTCGGTCAAGGTAGACAGCGGAGCCGTTATCACCAAGGGCAGTCCGGAAGTAATTAATGCCAATCGACGCATCGTCGCTTACGGCACCAGCATTCTGCAAGGCGGCTGCGCCTCACGTACAGGCATGGCCGCGACCAATATCATCGGCCGCGAACTAAACTGTGAAGTCGTCAACCTCGGCTTCTCCGGCGAAGGCAAACAGGACACCTACGTTGCCCGTGCCATGGCTACAATCCCCGATGTGGACGTCTTCCTGCTGGATCCCGTGCCCAACTGCACCGAAATGATGTGCGACACGCTCACCTACAACTTCGTAAAAACACTGCGCGCACTGCGTCCCGATGTGCCCATAGTCATGCTCGAAGGCCCGATATACCCATACGCACGTTATGACAGCTTCTTCGGCAAATACCTGCCCAAGAAGAACGACGCCTTCCGTCGCAACTACGAGCGACTGAAAGCCGAGAACCCGAACAACCTGTATTACGTCACCTCCGAAGGCCTTGACGGCCCGGAAGACGATGGAACCGTCGACGGCATACACCTGACCGACCTCGGTTTTTTGCATTACGCAAACAAAATGATTCCGATATTGCGCCCACTGTTGGACGCCCATTCCAAGTGCAGTAAATAAGCACACAACCACAAGGAGGGATGCGGCACCACCGCATCCCTCCTCTATTATAACAGCTTTTGCTATTATTATAACAGCCTTTGCTATGGAGTTCGAGAAAAAAATAGAAGGCTACATCCGACAACACTCGCTGCTTACGCCGGGCGATTGCGTAGTTGTGGGACTGAGCGGCGGTGCCGATTCGGTGGCGCTGCTGGCAGTTCTTTCAGCTTTGGGCTACAAATGTATAGCTGCACACTGCAACTTCAACCTGCGCGGTGACGAATCGTTGCGCGACCGTGATCACGCCATAGCCATAGCTGACAACCTCGCAGCCGAAAGCCGGGTCATAGATTTCGACACCGAAGCCTACCGCCAAGGCACGGGCGAAAGTATCGAAATGGCTTGTCGCAGCCTTCGCTACCGATGGTTCGAGCAGCTTCGCGTCCGGCACAACGCCGTTGCCATCGCCGTAGGCCATCACCGCGAAGACAATGTAGAAACAGCGATGCTGAATATGCTGCGCGGCACCGGTATCGCCGGAATGGCCGGCATTGCACCCAAGTCGGGACACATTGTGCGGCCGCTTTTGGAGGTCACGCGCCCGGAAATATGCCGATACCTGCAACAACGCGGTCTGCATTGGGTGGACGACAGTTCCAACGCCTCTAACGACTATAAGCGCAACCGTCTGCGCAATGTCGTATTGCCAACCGTGGCACGCGAATTCGGGCCGGAATCCATGGCCTCGCTCGCCGCCTCGGTAGGCAACGTGCGCCAAAACTACGAGCTATACCGAACATTGGTGGACGATGCACTTGCGGTCTTCGGCGATGCCTCACGCCTGGACGTAACAGCACTGCTGAAGCGATACGGACACGACAACGGCACGATGTTACTTGTCGAGTATCTGCGCCCGCACGGATTTGTAGCCGATGTAGCATACAACATTGTCACCGCCGTTACGCAAAGACATACCGGACTGCAATTCATAGGCACACAAAAGAATACAGCTATGCTCGACCGGGGCATACTCACCATTGGCGGCGCCAACCCACAACCGGAAGGCGACACGGTGGCCGAGATACACCCGAACCGAATAAGTACGGTGGATGTTCCGCAAGTCGGAATAAGTATTTCCATTGAAGAACACGATGCAGCCGACTTTATACGTCCGCGACGCCCTGATGCCTCGGTGCTATACCTCGATGCAGCCATCACGTCTGACGATACACCGCTGACACTGAGACACTGGCGCCATGGCGACCGTATTAAGCCGTTCGGTGCTCCGTTCACCACGCTGGTCAGCGACATTTTCAGCGATGCCAAATTGTCCGCGAACGAAAAGCAACGCGCCCTGCTCTTATGCCACGGCGACACAATCCTTTGGGTGGTCGGCCTCAAAAACTCGTCACACTATCCGGTGACAAATCAAACCCAACGCTATTTTCGCTTAAAAGCCACCAACATGTGACGATACAGCCATTTCAGGACCGAGCCTTACGCCTTTCGTGAAGATAATAGCCGAGGATGCATACCGAAGTCAACGCCTCGCTCAATCCTAAAGCCAGCCAAATACCGCTCGTCCCGATAATTTCGGGGAGTAGCAGGAAACTCGGAACCATAAAAACCAATCCGCGCAACAGCGCAAACACTATAGCGACCCACGCTTTCTCTACAGCCTGAAAGTAACCTATAGCCGTCAGATTGAAAACAAAAAACACAAAGGCAACAGCAAATAGCGGAAATCCATTAACTGCAATGTCCACTGCATCGGAAACGCCGCCGAGAAATAGCGCAATCATTTGGCCTGGAAAGACGACAAAAGCCCCCGTAACCAGAGCGCTGCACAAGCCGGCACAAATCACGGCAAGACGCTCGGCCTGTACCACTCGATGATGCTTGCCCTGACCATAATTGTAACTTATTATCGGCTGGACCGACTGCGCTATAGCATTGCCAATCATGAAAACAAACGGGCAGTAATAGCAAGCTATGGAAAACGCGCCCACGCCATCATCACCCAGATAGCTCATAAACACAATATTGCCCATAAACATCAGCATCCCCATAGTAGCCTCACCCAGCAAAGCCGAGATGCCTATGCGGCATTGATACCCGAGATTGCGAAGTGTCAAGCGCAAACTCTTGGCGGACAGCTTGAAGCGTATCAGCCGAAGCTGCCCGGCGTATCCGATGAGATAAACCAAAGCCATAGTACCGCCGACAGCACAGCTGATAAGCGTTGCGATGCCGGCACCCATGAGCCCCATACCTAAAGGGAACATAAACACGTAGTCAAGCACAATATTTAGCAGCGCCGGAATGAGGTTGCACCACATAGCGTAGCGCGGAGCCCCATCAAGTCGGACAATAAACAGCCCGATGGCGCCACATATTTGGAAAAGGCAGCATAGGAATATCCACGGCATATAATCCAGCACCAAAGGCATTAGCGTATCCGAACATCCGAGAATGCGTGCCGTCGAACGCGGTGCCGACAGTGTCAGAGCCAGGAACAACAATACGGCAATGACACCTGCCAATAGAGCCTGCGTGGCATTGATACGTGCAGCTTTCAACCGCTGCCGCGCCAAGTGTATCGAGCACACCACCGAAGCGCCCACGCCAAACATTAACCCGATGCCCACAATTACCATCGTAGGCGCAATGCAGATGTTGACAGCAGCAAGACCGTCGCTGCCGGTACTATGTCCTACGAAGATGCCGTCTATTGCCGTGACCGCGCACAGCGACAGCATACCCATAAGCGTCGGGAAAAAGTATAAGCGGAAAAGTCGTGAAACCTTGACGGTGCCTAAATCAATTTGGTCACGTTGCATAACATTGTAATGTAATGGGTTAGACGAATAATATTGAAACGGGCACCCGCTTTGACAAGTTTTTCTTGTGCCAACTTCATCTTATCCGGCAGTCCATTGCCCTCCGATGATGCCGCGTGCTATTTCAGGGCTGCAAAGGTACAACTTTTTGCGATATGCAAAAAGTCTGTAGAGTCAAGTGGCAAGTGTTTTTACTTGATTGTTTTAATTTGTCTGTTTGGCTGCTTACTCCACAATACGGCCACATCCCGACATTTCGGGACCTTATTCGCACGTCAAAGTTCGAGGCAAATATACAATAATTTACTCGTCCCAACAATAAGTTTTCAGTCTATCTAAAAGAAGAGATAAAAACCTTTTTTATTGCTTTTGTCTCAGACACACTTTTTTGGAACAATATCTGTCTCAAAGACCGCGACACCTTCGCTTCAACCTTTTTTTCGCCTTATCAATAACCAACTTCCGCCGGGAAGACGCGCGGCTTAGAGCTGCGACACCTTCCCGACGGAAGCATTTGTGTAGATCCGAATTAGGTATATACAAGCTGTATTACAGCCTGTTTTTATAGAATGTGCACAACGGACTCGGCATCACTTGCCGGGCTGAGGCACGGGACTATCGGCGAGATTCTTGCGAATTTCGGCGTCAGTGACATCGTAATTGAAGAGGTCGCCGTTGAAATAGCGGTCGTACGAACCCATATCTATCAGACCGTGACCCGAGAGATTGAACAGGATAACTTTTTCCTCGCCGGTTTCGGCACACTTCTTGGCCTCGCGGATGGCAGCAGCTATGGCATGCGATGACTCGGGCGCAGGAATAATACCCTCGGCACACGCAAAGAGCACTCCGGCATCAAAACTTTCGAGCTGTTCGATGTCTACTGCTTCCATCAACTTGTCTTTCAATAACTGGCTGACAATGACACCGGCACCATGATAGCGCAGACCGCCGGCATGTATATTGGCCGGACGGAAATTGTGTCCCAAGGTGAACATCGGCAGCAGAGGCGTGTATCCGGCCTCGTCACCGAAGTCATACTGGAAGACGCCGCGTGTCAACTTGGGACACGATGCCGGCTCGGCTGCTATATATCGCGTATCCGTGTGCGTGCCGTCAAAAAGGTGGCGCATAAAGGGAAAAGCTATGCCGCCGAAGTTGCTGCCGCCGCCGAAACATGCGATAACGACATCGGGATATTCGCCGGCCATAGCCATCTGCTTCTCGGCCTCAAGACCGATAATTGTCTGGTGTAAGGACACATGGCTTAATACCGATCCGAGAGTATACTTGCAGTTGGGCGTGGTCTGTGCCAATTCCAAAGCCTCACTGATGGCCGTACCCAGCGATCCTTGATGGTTGGGATCGGCCGTAAGGATATCCTTGCCGGCACGAGTGGACATAGACGGCGAAGGTGTCACCTGGGCTCCGAAAGTGTTCATAATACTACGGCGGTACGGCTTCTGCTCATAAGATATCTTAACCTGGTATACGGCGGCTTCGAGGCCGAAGAGGCGCGCGGCGTATGCCAGCGATGCGCCCCACTGACCTGCGCCGGTCTCGGTGGTGATGTTGGTGACGCCCTCCTTCTTGCAATAGTATGCCTGGGGTATGGCACTATTAAGTTTGTGCGACCCCATGGGGCTGACACTTTCGTTCTTGAAGTATATATGAGCAGGTGTACCTATAGCCTTCTCAAGGCCGTAGGCGCGAACAAGCGGCGTGGAGCGCCAATATTTGTACATATCACGTACCTCCTCGGGTATCTCTATCCACTCGTCCTTCTGATTGAGCTCTTGACGGCAAAGTTCTTCTGCAAAGATGGGGAAAAGGTCTTCGGGCTTCAGCGGTTGGCCGGTAGCGGGGTTTAGCGGCGGCAGGGGCTTATTGGGCATATCCGCCTGAATGTTGTACCAGTGTGTCGGAATCTCCTGTTCACTGAGGAGGTAACGCTTCTGTTTGTCCATTGGTTGTCGGTTGTTTATAATGTTGGTTTAAGATTGTTTACGGAGTCGACTCCGTGCAGTAGCTGTTTTTGTACCGGCGACAAAAGTACAAAATTTTAGCGACCCGCATAGCATTTTTCTAATAAAAATTACAAATAAACATCCAATATGCAACCAACTCGCTCATAGAGCGCTCGTTTCACATCGTCGTATTCTCGGACGAAGACAGGTGTCGGCCATACATTTTTGCCGTATTTAGTATCCAATCGCACATGGTTTCGGCCAATGACTGCGGCTTAAGAACGCGAACCATGCATCCAAGGCCGGCAATATGCATCACCAAATCGTATGTCGGAGCCATAAAATATTTGAAGTCGGCATATTCGCCGTATTCATCGGTGCCGTGCCCGATTTCCTCCTGGCTTTGGTGCATCGGCAGAGTGCGCATATAGTTGACGTGATTGCCGTAGGCACGTATGGTGATTATGCAAGGCTTGACATTGTCCTTCTTAACTATACCGAAACTATCACGAAAATACGCATCGGCATCAAAGCCCTTGATTGCCTCCGGAATCGTGCCTGAAGGCCTTAGCGCAAGAATTCGGTCAAGGCTATAGGTGCGGTGCAAGCCGTCCTGACGCTCGCCCACAAGATACCAGCGGTTGTCATACAAGCGTACGCACAACGGATATACAAAGATTTCATAAGGATCGCAGCCGAAGCGTTGGTAAGTAATGTATAGTCCATTATTGTTACGTATAGCCGAGAGCGCCTTGACCAAATTCGAGTGTCCCGATGGTATAGGCGGCACAGATATACGATGTCGTATATCGCGGTTGTCGGCCAATACATCGCACATGGCATACGTATCCACCATCCAACGGCTCAGGCTGTCATCCGGCAAAGCTTCTTCGTAGTTGTCAATACAATATGTATATCCATTATGGACGTCACATTTGATTTCGACGCCGAACTGCGTAGCTATGGCGTTGACCCAGCGGTTAAATGTCTGGCGCGGAAGCGTACGTCCCTCACTGATATTGCGGTTATTCTCCCAGCGCTCGGATATTTCTTTGAGAGTCAGCGGTCCGAACTGGCGTATGGTTTCTATAAGCCAAGTATATTTGTGTATTTGAGTCATGTCGATTGGCCTATGGTATTATTATTCCTAATACGCAAAGGTACGCATTATTTACCACAACGGCACACCCATTCCAAATATTCGAAATATTATATCAGGCACAATTTGGCATATTAGCAAAAAAATGTCTAACTTTATCCGCCGTTTTTCCGCATCCACACAAGGCACCTCGGGACGGCTATAGACCGCAACTTACTATAACACCAACTATAAACCACGAAAACAATGTTTAAGAACCAACCCAAAGGTCTGATTCCCGCCGCATTATCCAACATGGGCGAGCGCTTCGGATACTACATCATGAACGCCGTACTCGTGCTGTTCCTGTGCTCCAAATTCGGACTGAACGAGGAAACATCCGGCCTTATCTACTCGTGCTTCTATGCCGGCATCTACATCCTCTCGCTGGTCGGCGGTATCATTGCTGACAAGACACAGAACTACAAAGGCACCATCATCAAGGGCCTTATCATCATGACCGCCGGATATGCCCTGCTGGCTATCCCCATCCTGGCCACGACCGAAAACACCACCTGGCTGCTGACGCTGACATGCGCGGCCCTATTCCTGATTGCATTTGGCAACGGCCTCTTCAAAGGCAACCTCCAAGCCATCGTAGGCCAGCTATATGACAACCCGAAATACGCAGACATGCGAGATTCAGGCTTCCAAATATTCTACGTATTCATCAACATCGGCGGCCTCATAGCGCCCTTCGTTGCGCCCTACCTGCGCGAATGGTGGCTTAGCGCCAACGACATGGTATACAACGCCAGCTTCCCCGAAATGTGCCACCAAGTGCTCGGCGGCAGCGCTGACAAACTCACCGAAATCACCGACTTTGCCACCAAAGTAGGATACAACGGCGTTGAATCACTCAAGGAATTCTGCGGCCAATACCTCGATGTTTTCAACTCGGGCATCCACTTCTCATTCATAGCCTCCGTGGCCGCAATGCTCATCTCCCTAACCATATTCCTAACCACCAAGAAAGGCCTGCCCAACCCCGCCAAGAAAGAAGCTGCCGCCGCAGTCAAGTATACCCAAGCCGAAAAGGCTGCCATGGCCAAGGAATTGAAACAACGCATGTACGCCCTCTTCGCCGTACTCGGCATCGCCGTATTCTTCTGGTTCTCGTTCCATCAAAACGGAACTTCAATGTCACTTTTCGCACGCGACTTCGTCGACTCCTCCGCAGTAGCCCCCGAAATATGGCAAGCAGTAAACCCGTTCTTCGTAATCGTGCTCACACCAATAATCATGGTCATATTCTCAGCCCTCGCACGCAAAGGACGCCAGATTTCGACACCGCGCAAAATCGCTTACGGTATGGGAATCGCCGCCATCGCATACCTGTTCCTGACCATATTCTCTCTGATAATGGACTATCCCTCCGGAACAGCCTTCCGCGATATGATCACATCCAACGCCGGCGTAGTCAAAGCCGGATGGTGGGTACTGATAGTCTACTACTTCTTCATGACCGTAGCCGAATTGTTTATTTCGCCGCTGGGATTGTCTTTTGTCTCCAAAGTCGCTCCCAAGAACCTCCAAGGTCTATGCCAAGGTCTATGGCTCGGCGCCACCGCCGTTGGCAACCTGCTATTGTGGATAGGCCCGCTGATTTACAACAATGCTCCCATTTGGGTGGCATGGACCGTGTTCCTTGCTGTATGCCTAATCTCTATGGGCACAATGCTCGCTATGGTCAAGTGGCTTGAACGCGTCACACAAGACAAACCTGCCGTTAAGACAGCACCTTCACAAGACATCGTAGAAGACGAAATCTAATCATTACATTTCGTCACACACAAAAAAAACGCTTCGCTGCATACCGCTTCGAAGCGTTTTTTGTATGCGTATACATCTATGACACAACCCATTCTGATACCACACAAGTGACCACCTACGCCGAAACAGACACAACCACATACAATATCAAAAAAAAACGCTAACTTCGCGGCTGCATAACGATGCGAGGCTACGCATCGTCATACAATATCATATCTATCCTCACTCATCGTATGAATTCCGACACACACAAACGCATTACAGCTCTCGGATTACTTGTCACCATAGGCATAGTTTTCGGCGACATCGGCACATCTCCGCTATATGTCATGAGAGCCGTTATCGGCGCCACCCCGAACTTTGACGCCGACTATATCATCGGGGCGGTATCGTGCGTCATTTGGACGCTAACGCTGCAAACAACACTGAAATACGTCATTATTGCCTTACGTGCCGACAACAACGGCGAGGGCGGCATTCTGTCGCTGTTTGCGCTACTACGCAAAATGCCGCGCCGATGGCTATATATCGTTGCAGCCGCCGGCGCAGCCGCTCTTATCGCCGACGGGGTCATCACTCCGGCCATCACTGTCACCTCAGCCATCGAAGGACTCAACGTCGTCTTCGGCAACAACGTCCCGACGCTCCCGATTGTACTGGTTATAATCGCTTTGCTCTTCGCAGCCCAACAGCTCGGCACAGGTCGCATCGGACGTTTTTTCGGTCCGTTTATGCTGGCCTGGTTCGTTATGCTTGCCGTATTGGGAATATGCCGCTTACCCATGGCTTGGCAAATCCTTAGCGCTTTCAACCCATATTATGCAATACACCTGCTATGGACCAGCCCGGAGTGGTTTGTCATCGTTGGCGCCATATTTCTTTGTACCACCGGAGCCGAAGCTCTATACTCCGACCTGGGACACTGCGGCCGCCGCAACATCACCATAACATGGTGCTTTGTCAAAGCCTCGCTTATACTCAACTACATGGGCCAAGGCGCATGGTTGATAGCCCAAAGCGAGAATGGAAGCGTCTCCGTCAACCCTTTTTACGGCATCATGCCCTCTTGGATGGTTCCCCTTGGAATTGCCATGGCAACAGGTGCCGCCGTCATTGCCAGTCAAGCTCTCATCTCGGGCGCCTTTACAATGTTCTCCGAAGCCGTCAACCTCAACTTTTGGCCATCGCTACGCATTAAGTATCCCGGCGCTGCAAAGGGACAGCCATATATTCCTATGGTAAATATGGCCTTATTTATAGGCTGTATCATGACACTGCTCGTGTTCCGAAATTCTTCCGCCATGGAAGCCGCCTACGGACTCGCCATCACCATTACAATGCTGATGACAACTGCATTAATGACGTTATACCTGCGCCGACATTTGCCGTCATGGGCCTGCATTTCTTTCGCTGTATTCTTCGGGACAATCGAATGTCTTTTCCTCGTAGGCAACCTCTCTAAATTTGAGCACGGAGGATGGTATACAATGCTCATCGCCTGCGTCATTGCCTTGATTATGGCTGTATGGCACGCATCGACGCGTATGCGCTCACGATACATCGAGTATATAAACACCGCCGACAAGTTGCCAATCATCAACGACATACATCAAGACAATGCAATCCCGATGTTTGCATCTAATGTTGTCTACTTTTCGCGCAGCTCCGACCCCGGCCAACTCGAAGACAAATTGCTGTACTCCATCATCAACCGACACCCTAAACGAGCCGACCATTACTGGCTTATACATATCGAGCGTTGCGACACTCCCCATCGGCTGGAATATGACATTACCGAACTCATACCCGGTACAATGTTTTTTGTCAAAATGTACCTCGGATTTCATACCGATGCACGCATCAATGTCTACCTGCGCCAAATCATCGAAGACATGGTGGCTCAAAACAAGATCTCCATCACTTCATCTTACCCGTCGCTCAATGCACACGGCATCGCAGGCGATTTCATATTCGTCGAACTGCATCGCGTATTCTCCACTTCGTCCGACTGCAAGCCTTCAGACCGAAGACTTATGATATGGCACGAACGCCTGCGCCGCCTCGGTGTCGATGACTGCACCGCTATGGGTTTGGACACATCATCGGTGGTAGTGGAGACAGTCCCTCTAATTATTTCGAGCCATAAACCGCGACGCATCACGCGCATAGCTCATAACGACTGACACCGGAAGCTACCCTGAGCGACAATAGTAATATTGAAATCAACAACTAACATTAGTTAATTCAACAATAATAATAGTTAATATTTCATAGTATCATTTTACAAATTTTAATCAAATAGAAAAATGCCGTACTTTTGCACGTGTGTTTTTCATAGTATTAGATTAAGATAAAGGTTTAAGGAAAAGAGTTGTCGCGAGATAGCTCTTTTCTAATTTTTGAAAAGAAACGACTGCATCCGGCCGACACCTTTGCAGCCGACTATGCGCACACATCACCGCTCCATATATTAGCCAAAGCCATTCTCTTCCTTATTATTTGATGATTTGGACAAGCAAAAACACGGCTTTCGGTTTTGCCGTATCGCGGAAAATGCTTACTTTTGGGCTGTGGATATGGCCGCGCCGAAATGTCGCCCGTAGATGCAAGCATCCATCGCAAATCAACGGCTAAAGCCATGGTCCGAACCAACGACATACGCCGTCACAATGATACGCTTGACGCTCGAACACGACACTCCGCGACGCGCATCTTTCTATTTGGCAATGGAAAGATGGGTAGCAGCCAACCTCCCAGCAGGCGAGGACTACATCTTTACATGGGTCATCGCTCCTACCGTAGTCGTAGGGCGCAACCAAGACCTTGACAGCGAAGTAAATATTGAGTGTTGCCGGCGACTCGGCATAGACATCTGCCGCCGCCATAGCGGTGGCGGAGCAATATACGCGGACACCCACAACATCATGGTCAGCTACATCGCCGATGCACGGAACACTTCCGTGCCGGAGGCCTTTGCACGCTACACCGATGACATCTGTGCACGCCTGCACTCGCTAGGCATAGATGCTGTCGGCTCGGGGCGCAACGATGTGTGCGTCGACTCTCGCAAAGTATCCGGCGGCGCATTTTACGACCTGGGTGACAGATACGTGGCACACAGCACAATGTTATGGGATACGGACACAGACACCATGCGTCGGGTGCTGACTCCACCGGCCGAAAAATTGCAACGCCACGGCGTAGCATCGGTAGCATCGCGCGTAGCCGGACTACGCACTTTATACCCGGACTTAGCCTTTGACCACCTGCGTGCCGCGCTGGATGCGCCCGGCCCCGGCGGCAAAGTTCGAATAATCTCCGATGACGAAGCCGACCAAATCGAGCAAATCCGCCAAAGGCTGTACACCGACGAGTGGACATTTCGCAAACCGCACTGAGCACTCGGACTTGCATTAGACAAACCTCCGCGACAAAAACAGACGACAAAAACAATCGAAAACAACATAACACCCGCAACCCCATGGAAAGCGAAAAAACCAAAACCACCTGCCTCAATGCGGCACACCGCGCCTTAGGCGCCGAAATGGTACCCTTCGGAGGATTTGACATGCCATTATATTATACCGATATCGAAAGCGAGCACCGTGCAGTACGCACAGCCTGTGGCGTATTCGATGTATCACATATGGGCGAAGTCATGGTCTCGGGCGAAGATGCCATGCGATTTGTCAACCACATCTTCACCGGTGATGTCAGCACTCTTGCCGTGGGCGATGTCGTATACGGCATGATGCTACATGACAACGGCGGCACAGTGGACGACCTCCTGGTATACCGCATAGGAGCCGAAGCATACCTGCTGGTTATCAACGCCTCCAACATCGACAAGGACGTGGCGCACATACGCGCCCAAGCCGCTGAATTCTCCGGCGTACGCATCGAGGACATCAGCGCCACCACTGCGCAGCTGGCCGTGCAAGGACCTGATAGTCCGCGCATAATGACCCAAGTACTCGACTTGGCCGAAGCTAACGATCTGCGCTTCTACACCTGCCGCGAATTTCATCGTAACGGGCACGAAATCCTGGTAAGCCGCACCGGATACACCGGAGAAGATGGCTTCGAAATATACGGACCGCAAGACGCCATCATCGAAATGTGGAATCGCCTTGTCGCGGCCGGTGTAACTCCATGCGGACTTGGATGTCGCGACACACTACGCTTCGAAGCCGGGCTACCGCTATATGGCGATGAACTCGGCGACGACATCTCGCCCATTATGGCCGGGCTGTCCATGTTTGTCAAAATCGACAAAGACGGCGGATTTATGGGACGTGACGCCGTAGCCCGACAAAAAGCCGAAGGCGTCAAGCGCCGTCTCGTCGGGCTCGAAATACAAGGCCCTGCCATAGCACGTCACGGCTACGAGGTCCTCGATGCCGATGATCCCGAAAAAGTCATTGGAACAATTTCCACCGGCTATCACAGCATCACCCTGGGCACTAACCTCGCCATGGCTTTCATAGACCGCGACCACGCCGCACTGGGCACGCACGTACTGGTGCGCGTACGCCGCAAGACATTTCCGGCCACCGTGGTCAAAAAACGTTTCTATACGCCCAACTACAAGAAATAGTGCAGTAGCCATACAAGGAATGACACACTGTAGTCACGCATTACAGTGACACGGAACGGACATTCTATAAATATACATCATCCTAACACCCAACACATACACAAAACATACAGCCATGATTAAATATCTCAAGTCACACGAGTACATCCGCATCGAAGACGCCGAACCCCAAATAGGATACATCGGCATATCAGCCTACGCCGCCGCACAGCTGGGCAATATAGTATATGTAGACATGCCACTCGAAGGCGATGATGTAATCAAAGGCGAAGAATTCGGCGCCATCGAAAGCGTCAAAGCCGCCTCCGACCTCTATTCGCCGGTCTCCGGCGAAGTCCTTGCCTCCAACGATGCACTCGAGGACAATCCACGACTTGTAGGCCAAGACCCCATAGCCAACTGGATTATTAAGGTCAGCATCAGCGATCCCGCCGAACTCGATGACCTTCTTGACCAAGCAGCCTACGACGCATTATGCGCCGCCGAAAAGCACTGACGCATCGAGACTATACAGCAAATACGCACGGGCACTCGAGCCGTATAAGCTCGGGCTCTTCGTGCGATCCCACCTAACCTAACACCACGCACAATGAGCAGTACCCACCCATATCTGCCACACACTCCGGAGGATATTTCGGCCATGCTGGAACGCTGCGGCGCCGCCACTTTGGACGACCTCTTCAGTGACATCCCCGGAGAATTGCGCCTGCGGTCGCCTTACGACATCCGGGGACCACTGAGCGAAAACGAATTACGACGCCATTTTGACGCAATATTTGCGGACATCAAGCCTCTGACTTGCTTCGCCGGCAACGGCTACTACGACCACTATTGTCCAGCCGTGTGCGCCGACATCGTGCGCCGCAGCGAGTTCCTGACCGCATATACCCCATACCAGCCCGAGATTTCGCAAGGAACGTTGCAGTATATCTTCGAATATCAGTCGATGATGGCTTCGCTTACCGGACTGGACGTCTCCAACGCCTCGCTATATGATGGCGCCACGGCCACTGCCGAGGCCATGATAATGTGCGTCGCCGCCGCTCGCCGCCGCAACCGCGTACTCGTCTCGGCCACTCTGGCTCCGTCAGTACGCGCCGTAGTGGACACCTATGCTCGCTATCACGGCATTACCATAGACACCATACCCGAGGAACCCGGCAAAGGCGTCACCGACAAGGCTGCTCTGACGGCCATGCTCACGGCCGACAACGCCAAGGACATCGCCGGAGTCATCGCAGCTTCACCCAACCGATACGGATGTCTCGAAGACTTCGACGGATGGTCCGATGCCATACACGCAGCCAAGGCGCTGATGGTCATCAATACGCATGCCTCGGCGCTGGGCATACTTCGCAGCCCCGGCGACCTGGGCGCCGACATCGCCGTAGGCGACGCCCAATCACTGGGAATGCCGCTGAATTACGGCGGACCGGGCCTGGGCTATATGTGCGTACGCAAAGCTCTGATGCGCAAGATGCCCGGACGCATCGTGGGTGCCACCACCGACGGCAAAGGACAGCGCGTATTCGTACTCACGCTACAAGCACGCGAACAGCACATACGACGCGAAAAAGCCACATCCAATATCTGCTCCAATCAGGGACTGATGACATTGTATGCTGCCATATATCTGTCCGTTATGGGTGCCAAAGGCTTGGCTCAAGTATGTCGCGACAGCCATAGTGCAGCCACGGCATTACTGCGTCTAATCGAAGACAACGGGCTGGGCACACACGAACACCGCGGCACACCGTTCCTCAACGAATTTGTCGTGCGACTTCCCCACGGAATCAAAGCCGCAGATGTCATTGAACGCGGCGCCGAACAAGGATTACTTGCCGGCGTAGCCGTAGGCGAAGATCGGCTGATGATAGCCGTCACCGAGCAACGCACGGCACAAGACATCGATGCATTGATACGCCTTTTAACCTCTTTCAAACACGAGCCATGAACAGCAAACTTTATTCGCCACTCATATTCGAGTACTCGCGTACGGGACGCCGCGGCTATATGCTGCCGCGCTGTCCTTTCGCCCAAGTCGACGACATCCCGACGAGTCTGCTGCGCGACCTGGCGGCCGACCTGCCGGAGGTTGACGAGCCGACAATAGTAAGACACTACACAAACCTGAGCACCAACAACTTCGGCGTTGACACCGGGTTCTACCCTTTGGGATCGTGCACCATGAAGTACAATCCCAAAATCAACGAGGAAATAGCAGCCGACCGCCGCATCGCCACACTGCACCCATACACACCGATACGATACGCCCAAGGTGCGTTGCGCGCCTATTACGAGCTGCAACGCGCACTGAGCGCCATCGGCGGCATGGCCGAGTTCACACTCAACCCCTTTGCGGGAGCACATGGCGAACTCACGGGCCTGATGGTGATACACGCCTACCATGACGAACGCGGCGACACACAACGCACCCGCGTCATCGTTCCGGACAGCGCACACGGCACCAACCCTGCCAGTGCAGCCGTGGCCGGATACACCATCACGGAGGTACGCAGTCTTGATGACGGGACAATCGATGTAGACGACCTGGCCGCCAAGCTGGACAACACCGTGGCGGCGATCATGATGACCAACCCGAACACCACGGGAATGTTCGAAAAAAACATACCCGAAATCGCACGTATGGCACATGCCGCAGGAGCCTTGATGTACTACGATGGAGCCAACCTCAACCCGATGCTGGGCATAGCACGCCCCGGCGACATGGGTTTTGACGTGATGCACATCAACCTGCACAAGACCTTTGCCACACCTCACGGCGGAGGCGGCCCCGGCAGCGGCCCCGTGGGCGTACGTGCCGGGCTGGAACACCTACTGCCCAATCCGCACGTGTATCTCGACGATGCCACCGGGCTATACGGCATCACCATCGACGACAGCCGCGCCATGGGACGCATCTCCGGATGGCTGGGCAACTATACGGTACAACTCAAAGCCCTGGCATACATTCTGTGTATGGGCGCCGAGTACCTTGCCCAAGTGGGACCGCTGGCCACGCTCAACGCCAACTACGTCAAAGACAGCCTTAAAGACCTGTACCTGCTGCCCATCGAAGGCCGCTGCAAGCACGAGTTTGTCTTTGACGGACTGCGCGACAAGAGCACCGGAGTCACCACCCTCAATATCGCAAAAAGGCTGCTGGACTTCGGATTCCATGCGCCCACGATATACTTCCCGCTGCTATTCCACGAGAGCCTCATGATCGAGCCCACCGAAACAGAGACACGCGAAACGCTGGACGCTTTCATCGAGGCCATGCGCCAAATTGCTCACGAGGCAGCCAACGACCCGGACAAAGTGAAGAACGCGCCTCACGACACGCCCGTGAGCCATCCGGACGACACAGAGGCCGCACTCACGCCTATCCTGACTTGGAGCGACCTGATGTCCCACACTAAAAAAACATAAGTATGGACACTATACACAGCCAATTGCTTGTCATCGGAGCCGGACCGGGCGGATACGAAATAGCTGCCGAGCAGGCCGCACACGGCCACAGCGTCACCATCATCGAACGCGATCTAAACGGCGGGACATGCCTCAATCGCGGATGCATACCCACCAAAAGCCTCAGCGATGCAGCCGGACAACTGCCGGCAGCGCCACCCTCCGAGGACACGCCGCGCCCCTACAATGACCTATGGCAAAAGGCACGCGCCAAAGCCGATGCAGTAGTAGACGCACTGCGTGATGACGTGGACGCACTGCTGCGCGGATGCCGCGTGGTACACGGCTCGGCCAAAATCACCCCGCAAGGAACTGTAGAGGTGAACGGCACCGAATATTCGGCCGACCGCATCCTCATCGCCACCGGCAGCGCCCCGGCGACCTTAGATATTCCCGGAGCGGCATTGGCCATGACCAGCGATGACATCCTCAGCGCCGCAACACTGCCTCCGGCCATAGCGGTAATCGGCGGCGGCGTAATAGCACTCGAATTGGCGGACATACTCGGCGCCTTCGGCGTGGCCGTCACCGTACTGGAGTATTGTCCGGAAATCTTGCCGGCCTTCGAGGCTGATGTAGCCAAGCGACTACGCAGCACCTTATCGCGACGCGGCATCAAATTTGTCGTCGGTGCTCGCGTCTCGGCTATATGCCGCGATGCCGATGGAGGCATACTCCACGTCCAATATACTGACGCAAAAGGCCGTGACGCCGAAGTCAGCGCTCCGGCAGTATTGATGGCTGTGGGACGCCGAGCTGTCATTCCGGACGGATGCGCCGAAGCAGGCATAGACACCGACCGCCGAGGATGCATCGTCACTGATGACAATTTCCAAACCACTCGCGAAGGAATTTACGCCGTAGGCGATGCCAACGGCAAGTGTATGCTGGCGCACGCAGCTACCGCGCAGGCTCATCGTGTCTTAGGCGCAGACGTGGATCTGTCAGTAATGCCTTCGGCTGTATTCACTCATCCCGAAGTAGCCATGGTGGGTATGACCACAGAGGCGTGCAAAAACGCCGGAGTAGCCACCGTCACGGGCAAAGCGATGTATGCATCCTCGGGCAAAGCTCGCGCCATGGGTGCCACCGACGGATTTGTCAAAGTGGTGGCCGATGCAACAGACGGACGCATACTCGGCGTACATATCATCGGAGCGCACGCCTCGGACATCATTGACGCAGCCGCCGTTGCCATCAGTGCCAAGATGGACGCCAAGACACTCGGCCTACGCGTCATACATGCCCACCCCACCCTGGCCGAACTGTTAGGACAGGCCGCACGCGCAGCCGCACAAAATCTCGCCTAAAATCAAACGAAAATCGGATGCAACATCTGCCCAAGATTTCGCTGATAGCGACCACCTACAACTGGCCCGATGCTCTTCGTCTATGTATTGAGAGCATCGGTCGCCAGACTCTTGTGCCATTTGAGGTAATCATTGCCGACGATGGCTCCACGGACGACACCCGCACGCTCATCGAGCGGATGCGCAAGGACTTTCCATGCCCTATCGTCCACGCGTGGCAAGAAGACCTCGGCTTCCGTGCCGCCGAAGTACGCAACAACGCCCTACGCCTGTGCAAAGGCGATTACGTGGTATTCATCGATGGCGACATAATTATGCATCCACACTTCGTGGAAGACCATGCAAAGATGGCTCAGCCGGGATATTACGTCATCGGCAGCCGCGCCAAATTCAACGAAAAAGCCACGGCACGGATGCTCGCCGGAGGTGCGGTACAAGCGCATTGGTACTCGCCGGGCATCAGTCGCCGAATGAATGCGTTATACCTGCCTTGGCTCGGGCCGCTCACTGTCGGATATCGCAAAAGCAAACCCCTTTACGGACGCAGCTGCAATATGGCAGCCTGGCTTACGGACCTGTATGCAGTCAACGGATTCGACGCCGACATCCAAGGATACGGATACGAAGACACGGACATCATCGCACGCCTCAACAACCTCGGTCTCAAGAAGAAATTTGCCAAATTCCGCGCCGTAGAATTTCATCTGCACCACCGACAGAAAGAATTTGTCGAAGCCAACAAACAGATTTTCCGCGACAACCTCACCGTTACAGCCTGCCGCCACGGCATCCGCAACCTCGACTATGTCGAATAAGGCACAATCCGTTTGATCTTAGTAATCAATACATATTCAACAGAATAAGCGCAGACACGTGTCAATGGTCGGCGCTTATTCTGTCATTGGGGGCTTGTATCAAACGCTTATGCGTACACAACAAAACAGTCGACACTAAAAGTATCGACTGCCCTAAAGAATTTTTCTTGAAAGTGTCCGAAATGAGACTCGAACTCACACGATCCAATGATCACTACCCCCTCAAAGTAGCGCGTCTACCAATTCCGCCATCCGGACAAATGCTGCAAGGACGCCTAAGGCGCGAAGTCTCGCTGAGCGAAAAACGGGACTCGAACCCGCGACCCCGACCTTGGCAAGGTCGTGCTCTACCAACTGAGCTATTTTCGCAAGTATTTCAATGAGCGTTTCCGCTTTTGCGTTGCAAAGGTAGCCACTTTTTTTTATCCCACCAAATTTTTTCGCCGAATTTTCGCTTTTTATATTTTTGATTTTCCGCAGCAGACACATTCGGATATTTTCGCACCAACGCATCACACCTAAACAACGGTCATATATACACCATTTACAAGCATATAGCCCACAGCGCGTATGATGCCTATGGAACATATCAAAATAGAGCCGCGATAGGGCGCTGTGTAAAAACAGTGGATTGATTTGTACCCAAAAAGTTGAATTAAACCCTTTTTGGGGACAGCAGGTCACTCTACTGCTGCACCGTCTCGACCGGGGCTTCGAGTATTTGAGCGCTTATGGTGTCAGCGGTATGTATCAATGCCACCAGTGGCGTCTTGGAGCACGCGGCACGATACGAACGCTCTTGTTCGTAACTATTCGTAGCCAAATCCCAAGCGCCCATGTGCCAGCGTATGGCCATGAGTTCCTCGTCCTCGAGGTCAAGGCCGCTGCGCAGAAGCATTACCACTGATTTTTCGCCATGGCCAAGGGGAAAATTTGAGTAGTCTACCTGATACTCATCATATTTCTCATATTGACCCACCTCGTTACGGCGCGCTCGTTGCACCTTGCGATAGATATCAGCTTTGCACACATCGTGCAGCAATGCCGCAATAGCGATGGAACCCACAGGCATACGCGCTTCAAGGTCGGGACGTAGCGTCAATAGCGATGCTCTCATAGCCATAGCTGCATCGTAGACGCACAGGGAGTGCTCCAGCAGTCCGCCGGGATGGTTGAAATGGTTGCGCACGGACGCCGGAGCTTCAAAGAAACCCCAACTCTCCAAATCCTGGATTACGAAGTCCATATTTTCACGGCCCGTAGCCGCAAGGGTGTCTATAAATCGCTGTTTCTTCTGTTCTAATGTTTCTTCGCTGAATGTTGACATTTTATATTATTGCGTTTCTGTATTTTTTTCAAATTATAGTATAGGCGAAAGCAGGCGCACCACCGATTCGGCAACCTTGAGCGAACGACGCCGGCGCGCCCACGTGGCCTGATACAAACGCGTGCATTGGCGCATGTCTCGATGGAATATCTCGGCCATTTCCTGTGTGAAGCGCGGCGAGTACACAAAGAGGTTTGCCTCGAAATTATGCTCGAAGCTTCGAAAATCAAAATTGGTGGAGCCCACGGAGGCTATCTCGTCATCGACTATAAGCGTCTTGGCGTGCATCATCCCGGGGTTATAAAGGTATATCTTTATGCCCGCACGCAGACACTCGGCAATATAGGAGAACGATGCGTATTGCAACAGGCGCGAGTCGGTGCGCCGCGGCATCATTATACGCACATCCACACGCGCCAAAGCCGCCGTCTGCAAAGCCTTGAGCAGACCTTCGGTAGGCAGAAAGTATGGTGTCTGGATGTACACGCGATGGTGCGCATTGGCTATGGATTTATGGAACATCATTGCGATATTACTCCATTGCGCCGTAGGGCCGGAAGTGATAAGCTGGACACCCATATCTCCGGGCGCCGGGTCGTCTTGCTGCACACTGTCGTCCAGCAACGGCTGTCCCATAAAGTTCCAGTCCACGGCAAAAGAATACTGCAACGAGGCCACGGCCGGACCGACAAGCCGCAAATGCGTGTCGCGCCAACTGTCAAAATTTTTGCCTCCGGTAATATAGCGGTCGGCGATGTTCATCCCGCCTATGTACCCTACTTCACCGTCAATAACGCATATTTTGCGGTGGTTGCGCCAGTTGATGCGCGTACCAAAGGGTGGAAACGAGACCTTGAAAAACGGGTACGCTTCTATTCCGGCAGCACGCATACGCTTGAAGTAGCGGCGATGAGTGTTCAGCGACCCCACATTGTCGTATATGACATGCACAGCCACACCGGCACGCGCACGCTCTATGAGGACATCCGCTACACGGGTGCCTATCTCATCATCCAATATTATATAATACTGTAGATTGATGTAACGTTTAGCCTTGCTCAGGTCATCGATAAGTGCTTCGAACTTGGATGCCCCGTCGGTGTACACCTTGATGTCATTGCCGGGATAGTATTCGGCTGACTCCAAAGACTTGGCCAAGCGTATTTGCTGCCGGGCCTCCGGTGACAGCGTGCGCTCGTTAGCCTCGGACAGGGCCGTGCGCTCGGCTCGTCTGAGACGACGACGATTGCGCCGCGAAATCATTCGCGTATTCTTAATGCTACGCCCGAAGAACAAGTATAACACCACCCCAACGAGCGGAAGCAGGATAAGCACGGTTACCCACGCCAACGACTTGACCGGGTTGCGGTTTTCGCTGACAATCACGCACAATATAACTATCACGGTGATGGCATATATCGTCATCAACGTGTAGTATATCCAACTGTAATCAAAGCTTATATACAAAGCATCCATGGGACATGGCACTAAACGAAGGCACAAATTGCCTCTTCACCACAAATTTACGCACATTTTAACGGCATACCACCACTGTTATAAATAATTAACACTTAACGCCGTCCCGCAACCGCTCAGCTATTGCAATCCTGCCAACATTGAAGCCGTCCATGACGGAACGGCTTCAGTAGCCAACAGCCTCTCAGTACCGGCATTGCCTTGTTAATGGCGGTTCTCCCGGACATGGTCCGTTTTCTCCGCCGTTTGCATTCTAAAACTAATATTTCCTCATCAGAATATAAGACAACGATACAACACGACCAGCATCGTCATCCAAAGTCTACTGACTTGAGCAAACTCGCCTCAGACACACTCAGTGAAACACTACCTCAACGAGATAACGTGAACTAAAAGTGTGCAGAACGTCATACGATGGCACGATATAATCGTACAGAATCCCCGACTGTTTAAGCCGGCGGTAAACCTCGCGCTGACTCAATTTAAGTACCTGCGCGAGCTTGCTTATGCAGTATGTTACAAATTCAAGAGTCTTAGTATCCATCTTACATCGCTTTAATCATAGATTCGATGAACGCAATTTATTCATCGGAGAGGTGGTATTTAGACAGAAATTATATCTTTGCCAAAGAAATTTGATAGCATGGCAAGTGTAGAGATGGTAAAGTTATGTTCTCCGCTCAACCATCGTGTTACCTCATTAGGGCGTTTGCCGACAGCCTCTGCAAGTTGCTTTCGGTTCAGCCTTTTCTCTTTCATGAGAGCTTCAAGTTTGTTGGAGATTTCAAAAGAGAGCCGGGTTTCTTCTCGTTTTTCTTGTGGAATCTCGTTAAAGATTTCTTTTAAAGGAATGTTTGCAGATTTCATATATCAAATGTTTTATCTGTTATAATTTCTCTCTCCGTTATCGTTACATTGCCCAAACTCTCTTCCTGTTTCAGCAGACGTTCAAATTTCTGCAAATCCATCACGTACCCTTGGAGAGTATCGTCCTCTTGATATGTACGGCGGTTTTTTACATCGCCATTGCCGATAACAAGGATCTTATCGGTCAGCCGCAGGCAATACAGTCGCAATTTGGATTTAAGTACCGGCAGAGCAACAACAGAATCATTCATCTTGCCCTCTCTACGGAAATAGCGTTCCAATGCACCATTGTCTATAATCTGCTCAACAAAACGCATTATCGCCTGAAAGTCAGGATTCAGTTCTGCATTATTTCGGAATTTAGCTATGAATTTTTCAAATTCGTTCTGCTCGTCCGAAAGGAACTGAATGGTGTAGATTGTGCAGCGTTCGCCACTTGTCACAAAAAGAAGTTCTACTTCGCTCATACTCTATTTTTATTATTACGGCGTAAAGTTACGAAATAAATTTTACATATATGTAAATTGTGCAGACTTTTTATAGTAGAAAAGTAGATTAAGTTGAATAAAATTCCCGATGCAAAGATGAACAGAGTTTCTCGGGAGTGGATTTTTTGTGGTTTGGGGCTGTGCCGCAAAAAATTGCGGCACAGCCCCTCATCGTATTATGCGAAAGTGTTCCGCGCGATTATCCGCAATGGAAGTAGCGGCGGACGATGCGCAGCATAGCCTCCGTGTCTTCGTGGGTCAGCGCTATTTCGTCGCGGTCATACGAGCGTAGGCGCTTGATTATGCCATCAATAGTGGCGTCATCAAAGACTCCGGCGGCCGTGAAGACATCGCGCCGCTCTTCAAGGCATTGCGCCGACCCGTAGCAATCGACAGGAAGCGAGCTCAGGCGCGAAAGCACGGAGGCATTTTCGGAGCGATGTATATTTACGTCCACGTATGTATCCTCGGCCACCTTCAGGGCATCGGGTAACTCGAAGCCGTGACGCATGGCCACAGCCAAAGACGCTATCAGCAAATAGATATCCGCCGATCCATCGGCCGAACGGATCTCGACCGTCTGTTTTTGCGTGGTGTCCACGTCGGCCAGCCCGTGGCTGCCGGGATTGAGCTCGGCACACATATCTTTCTGCGCCGTCCAACCCAGGGGTACGCGCACCAGCACCGAGCGGTTGCGGTCGCCCCAGCACACATTAGTAGGTGCTTCCTGCTTGGGCACCAGACGGAAATAAGACGTGGGCACCGTATTGCCGAAGGCCGTGATGGCCTGTGCCAAATCCATAATTCCGGCGATACCGCGGCGAGCCTCGCTGCTGAGACGACGGTCGCTGTCAAGCATCATATTGCGCCCGTCGCGCATGATTCGCATATGTATATGCAATCCTGAGCCGGCTTTGCCCACGGTGATTTTGGGTGCAAAGGTGATGTCGTAACCCTTGATATATCCGAGATTACGTATCACCCATTTGGCAATCATAAGCTGGTCGGCAGCCCGCCGTGCGTCCACGGGCAAGAACTCGATTTCGTTCTGCTCGTAGATTTTCCCGTCCAGGGTGAAGTTGCCCACCTCGCTGTGTCCGTACTTGATGCTTCCGCCGGTACGGGCTATGTATTGCATACACAGCGTGCGAAAATCGCCGAATTTGGCAAAAGGCGCCGACTCGTGATAACCGCGCTGGTCGCCGGCCGGAAAAGTTCCGTCATCTTCCTTGACAACGTAATACTCCAACTCGCCCATGGCTTGGAAATCCATACCGGTCACGCGGTTGAACTCGCGACAAGCCTTGTCCAAGATGTACTCCGGAGCACTCTCCAGCGGCTTGCCGTCCTTGTCAAAGAACGAGCAAAGCATCGTCACCGTCGGGATTTCGGCAAAGGGGTCGCGGAAAGCCGTGCTAAAGCGCGGCAACACATACAAGTCGCTGCTACCGGCCGAGATAAAGGGAAACAGCGATGAACCGTCGACTCTCTCGCCCAAGGTCAGAATAGTTTCGAGATAGGCCAAGTCGTTGATGACAAAATTCAGCGTCTTCAGGCGCCCGTCGGCTGCCGGGTACATGAAATTGACCATCTCTATGCCGTTGACCTTGATATAGGTAATTATGTCGTCGAGTGTAAAGTCCTCTTGAGCCTTGTGCAGCGACTGCACAAGGGCGTTCTTACTCATGGCTATGTTTTTTTCCATATTCGTAGTGTTTGGTTCTTATGGGGTTGACTTAGTCTGGCGACGCGCGCAGCGTCTAAATAGATAGTTTTTCGGCCTTAAAAGTACAAATACTTTCATTCACACAAGACCACAAAAGCAAGATTTAAGAAATTTTAATATAAAAATGCAGCTCGCATCAATCGCTCGTCCACATCGAACACAATCATCCAGATATCAAAAAAATCTCCCGTGCTTGTCACTTAAAAAATAATTCGCTAAATTTGCGCATAAAACGTTAGCGCCTAAGCTTGTCGGCATCCGCCGCAAAACACGCCTGCGCCACAACATCCACACAAGCACAAACAACAATAGCACATAGAACTACAACATGAAACGCTACATTACAATCGCCGTAAGCGTGCTGTGCGCCACCCTCGGGGCATTCGCCCAATCAAAGACAGACGCCGCCACGCAACAAATTCTTGACGCTTATCGAAACAAGCAGCTCAATCCCGCGTCCAAAGTGATTATACCGGTCAATGCTCCGTTCGACTTCGAAAGCATCTCGCGCGCCACGCCTACTACGGCAGCCATAGTGCGCCTGAGCGATGGAGCCACCTTTGACGACCTTCGTGCCGCAGGCCTCGAAGTAATCAGCACTGCCGGCGACGACATGGCCGTAGTGGTAGGCGACATCGAGGACATCATCGCAATGAACGATAATGCAGATGTACAAAGCTTCTCTCTGTCAGCACCGGCCAAGCCCATGCTCAACGAAACCCGCAAGCTCAACGGCGTCACCACAATACACAATGGAGAAGACCACCTGGACCAGCCATACAAGGGCAAAGGCGTCATATGCGGCATATACGACACAGGCATCGACCCCAACCACGTCAACTTTCTCACATCCGACCTCTCGAACACACGCATCAAGACGCTGTTCCACTTCTACTCCTCCAACGGTATGTTCAACAACTACACCGACTATGACGCAATAAGCCGGTTCTCCACAGATGTCACCTCCAGCACACACGGCACGCATACGCTCGGCATCATGGCCGGCTCGTTCAACCGTAGCGGAGGACGCACAGCCATCCTGACCTCGAACGGCAGCGTGCAAGTGCGCAGCACCATCAAAAACCCATACTATGGCATGGCTCCCGAAGCCGACCTCGCAGTAGCCTGCGGCGCACTTCATGACGCCAATACCTGCTCCGCTGTCAGCAAAATCGTAGACTACGCCGTCAAAAACGGACAGCCCGCTGTCATCAACCTCAGCATCGGACGCAAAAGCGGCCCGCATGACGGAACAAGCAACTTCGGACAATATATGGAACGCCTCGGCAAAAAAGCCATCATCTGCATCTCGGCAGGCAACGACGGCGATGCTCCCATATCATTATCCAAACAGTTCAGCGCCTCGGACAAAGAGCTCAAAACCTTCTTCGTAAATGCAAACCCCGACACACGCGGAACAGCAGTCTTCAGCATCTGGGCTGACGACAACCGCGAGTTCACCGTCAAAGCCGTAGTATACAATAAAGTCACCAAAAAGATTGTCAACCAAGTTACACTCACAAGCACGCAAGGTATACTCGCCACCAGCAACTACACCGTTCCGTCATGCATCCACAGCAACGAATTCGATGAGGCTTACACTGACAGCTATATCAACTGCACATATAGCGACAACGCCTCCACCAATAAACGCTACTCGGCCAGCATTGATATGGTTCTCGGATACAACACCACAGCCAACGCCGACAAGCACCTCGTAGCCGGACTTATCATCGAAGGCAAAGACGGCGCCAAGGTACAATGCTCGCTCAATAACGTCTCCGGCGGATTTTATATGCAGTCGCTCGGCCAAAAAGGATGGTCAGACGGCAATGCCGACTTCACCATCAATGACCTTGCCTGCGGCAAAAACGTCATCGCTATAGGCGCTTACAACAACCGCAGTGGCTTCCCCACACTCAGCGGCAGCCTATACGGCTACAACGATCCGGCTCTCAACATCGCCGGCGCTATTGCACCCTACTCATCCTACGGTGTACTATACGACGGACGCAAACTTCCGCATCTCTGCGCCCCCGGCACCTGCGTAATTTCCTCCTACTCTAAATACTACACCGATGCAGGATATGTAGACAACGGCACCTTATCGGCCGAATACAACGACACCAAACACAACCGCAAGAGCTACTGGTGCCAAAGCACCGGCACATCCATGTCCTCGCCCGCATTCGCCGGAAGTATCGCTCTTTGGCTTCAGGTCAACCCGAAGCTCACCATTGACGAAGTCATCGAAATCGCCACAATGACAGCCACCAAAGATGAGCAGACCACAACAACCGGCAACGCCGTACAATGGGGCGCAGGCAAATTCAACGCCCTGGCCGGCCTCAAGGAAGTGATGAAACGCGTTGGAGTCAATGACATTCGCATCGACGAACAAGGCATACTTGTCACTCCCGCCGGAGCCAAGGCCTACGAAATCAGCGTCCCCGGAGCAAAGAACATCAATGTCCGCCTCGTGTCCATGACCGGCGCCATCATTCGCGACATCAATGCCACCGGCGACACATACGCCCTCGATTTGACAGACACACCCGCAGGCGTATACATCCTCAGCATCAACAACGGCGCATACGCCGAACGCATACTCGTACGCTGACATACAGACCGATACACCATTAGCACCAATCCCGCGATTGCAGAACATCTCATCTGCGGTCGCGGGATTGGCGTTTACCACAACACCGATATACCGCAACAACTATGCGCAACCACACACCACTATCAAGTAAAATCTTGACAGCCATCGCAATAGCACTGCTAAGCGCTGCATCCGAGACAACATCCTTTGCATCGGTGTTCGATGCGCGTACCACCGCCATATTGGCCGCCGACGCCGCCAAAGCCCGGCGCGCAAACGCCCGGTCGACAGCCGTCACACCCACGCTCTACTACCCGGTTATCATCGAAATAGACGACGACAGCGCACTCGACGACATTGACGCACTCGGAACCGTAATATGGCGCCGCCGCGACAACATACTGCTCGGCTGCGTCCCCAGGCAAAATATCGCGCAGCTGCAAGACATCGCGCACGTATCATCCGCCTCCATAGGCGCTCGCCTTTCGCTGGCCTCGGACCGCTCGCGCCAATGGTCAAACGTAGCGCCCGTATACGACGGAACAGCCTCCGACAAATGCGGCACGCTGGACGGCAGCGGCGTCACCGTAGGATTGTGCGACATCGGCATCGATCCAAACCACATTGCATTCAGACACGACGGCGATGCAGCCGCACCGTCACGCATCAGCGTCGTCACCCATTACGTAGACAGCACCGCCCGGCGACTCATCGCCGACACACCCGAGGCAGTGGCCGCATGGGCCACTGACACCTCGGACGAAACACACGGCACACACGTCTGCGCAATCATGGCCTCCGGATACAAAGGCAACCCCTACCACGGATACGCCCCCGGAGCCGATATCGTGGCCACCACCAGCCAACTATACGACGTCGCTCTACTATGCGGCATCGAAGACGTCATCGAACGCGCCCAAAGCCTCGGCCAACCCGCCGTCGTCAACCTCTCCATATCATCGCTCATAGGTCCGCGCGACGGCACCGATGCCGTATGTCGATACATCGACAAATGCGCCCAAGACGCCGTGATATGCTTCGCCGCAGGCAATTACGGACAATCCAAATTCGCCATACACCACGACTTCACCACCCAAGCACCCACCGTCGGCACCATCATAGACAACCGCGTCACCTGGAATGGAATGGACGTCAACGGATACACCGACATCTGGGGACATGACGACACCCCGCTGCAATTGCGCGTAATCATCTACGACTTCGACACCAAAGCCATAATATACCGCTCACCATGGCACGGCGGCTCGACCAACCCCCGAGGCACCGCCACACTCTCCGCAGGCACAGCCGGAGTCTGGAACGAAGGCACATACAGCTCCGAAAGCTCCATCACAATATCCTGGGACATCGACAGGCACAACGGACGCACGCACTTTGCCGTACTCTCGGACATGCACTCCCTATCCCTACGCCAATCCGGCCCGTGGTCACGATACTACTTCGGCTACGAAATCCAAGGGACACAAGGCGCATCCGTAGACATATACGCCGACGGGACACAAACATTTCTGCGCTCCTGCGGCATCCCGGGCATGAGCGAAGGCACCGCCCGAGGAGCGTTCAACAACCTCGCCTCACCATCCGGCGTACTCGCCATCGGCGGATACGACAACCGCGCCACCGTCCCCATGCTCGACGGCAGCGAAACAACATACAGCGGCATCAACCCCGGATACCCCATGCCATACACCAGCTACGGCAACACCTTCGACGGCAAACACATCCCCGACTTCTGCGCCCCCGCCAACACCGTCATCTCGGCCATGAGCCGCTACTACCGCGAAGCCCATCCCGAAGGTTACAAAGTCCTGACCGAAACCACCGCAGCCGACGGCACCCGATACGCATGGTACGACGAAGGAGGCACATCCATGGCCTCGCCCGCCGTCGCCGGCATCGTCGCACTCTGGCTACAAGCCGACCGCACGCTCTCGGCACAAGACATACGCGACATCGTCGCCCATAGCGCACGCACCAACCTCCCCGACCCCGCCAACCCCCGCTGGGGTCTCGGAGCCATCGATGCCGCCGCCGGCCTCAAGTACCACCTTGACCACCAAGGCATATCCGACATCAGCATCGACACCCCCGACATCCACCCCATCGCCACCCTCTATCACGACCTCCTCGGCCGTCCCCTCCCGGCCCCCGCATCCGCCGATATCACAAGGAAATCAGCATCCGCCAATTCCACATTCCACATTCAACATTCCACATTAATTATTCGCACCGACATCTACCCCGATGGCTCCCGCCGCACCGCCCTCCTCCGCCGATAACCCCGAACAACTAAAAATATCGCGTTTCATTTAACCATTTCCAAAAGTAAGCAAATCAGACGCCACTCTAACGCAGAAAGACATAACACCATTTATAAAAGCGCTTCTGAAAAATGCGCACTGCGCACCGCATGTTATTTGCATAACTTGCGGTGTGCAATTCATTATCTGCATTTAGGATAAAACAGGTTATAATAAAAAAGCCCTCACCGAAGCGAGGGCATAGGAATAAATCCTTCGGCAATTACTGCCTTATTGCGATAAGATGTAGGATTTTACTTATCTTGCAACAAATTTAAGCCAATGCTTTGGGATATCCAAAAAAAGTTTGTAAATTTGGCATTATTTAACAAATCAACACTGTGGATGATTTGAGTAAGTTTAGAAATATCCCTAAAAACAATTTATATGGAAAGTAACGAGAAAAAACGTATCCTCGGATTGGATACAGGCACAAATAGTATCGGATGGGCTGTTATAGACCGTCTTGGAGACCAATGCTCGCTTGTAGACAGCGGCGTGCACATATTCACCGAAGGCGTAAAGGAGGAACAAGGCAAAGAAGTGTCCAAGGCTGCGGAGCGCACATCCTATCGGGCAATGAGACGCGGCTTTTACCGGCGTAAGCTGCGCAAAATTCGCCTCTTACGCATTCTGAGCGAGTTAGGATGGTGTCCCGCTTTGTCTCCCGAATTACTGTCGCAATGGCGACTGAAAAAAGTCTATCCGGCTACGCCTGAGTTTATGCAGTGGTTGGGAACTGATGACGACAACGCGATTACACCTTATCGATATCGAGTTATATGCCTGCACGAAAAGTTGGATTTGACACAAGAAGCCCAACGTTACATCCTTGGACGTGCTCTCTATCATATAGCTCAACGGCGAGGATTTCGCTCGACCCCCAATGACCAATCCAATGATGACGAAAAAGGTAAAGTCAAAGAGGCTATATCCGAATTGTCGCAAAAAATGAAGGATGAGGGCTGCAAATACCTTGCCGAATACTTTGAAAAGCTATACAAAGAAGGCAAACGCATACGCAATCAATATACCTCGCGAGACAGCCATTATGTCGAAGAATTCCATGCGATATGCAGCCGTCAGGAATTGGACGAAGACACCGTCAAGCGCCTTGAGCATGTGCTGTTTGACCAGCGTCCGCCTAAATCGCAAAAGCACACCGTCGGGCACTGCCTCTTTGAACCGTCAAAGTCCAGATGCCAGATGAGCCATCCCGATTTCGAAGAGATGCGTATGCTGCAGACCTTGAATCAGATAAGGATGAAAACGCCTGAGGATGATATGCTTCGCCCGCTTTGGGAGAACGAGCGAGAGAAGATAATACCGTTGTTCCAACGGAAATCCGAATCGAACTTTTCCTTTAAGGATATAGCAAAGAAACTTGCCAAAATATATGGCAAGAAAAGCTATGGGTACTACAAGACAGATGGCGATAAGGATATTCTGTTTAACTATCCGATGGATATGGGTATCGCCGGCTCACCGTTCACCGCCGGAATGGTAGCCGCTCTCGGACCGGACTGGAAAGCCGTTATAGACGCGCAATACGTAAAAGGCGACGGCAAAAGCCTCGATGATAAGGTGAATGACGTATGGCACACGCTGTCTTTTCATGCACTGTCATTTTTCGATAATGACGAAAAATTGGAGGTCTGGCTCGAGACAAATCTCGGCATAGAAGCAGACACGGCAAAAAAGGTGGCCGGCATCAAGATGGTAAGTGCCTACGCATCCTTAAGCCACAAGGTGATACGCAAGATTCTGCCGTATATGCGTGAAGGCATGATATATTCGTATGCCGTAATGCTTGCCAATATAGATGCCGTACTGCCGGCGTATGTTCGAGATAACGACGACATGCGCAAGGCGGCGGTAGATATGGCCGTCGAATGCCTCAACGAGTACGACAAGAAAACCTGCGAGTGTACCATGTACCAATGGCTCAAGAATTTCCTTGCCGAGAAATACCATATAGACCACAAAACGCTGAACCGCCTATACCATCCGTCAGACCTCGAGACATATCCTCATGTTCGACCTGACGAACAAGACCGTATGCGCCTGGGCTCTCCGCGTATATCTTCGATACGCAACCCGATGGCGATGCGCTCGCTGCATCGTATCCGTCACGTGGTCAACGCCTTGTTGGACAAGGGCATGATTGACCGCGACACCGAGGTGCATATCGAGCTTGGCCGCGAACTTAACGATGCAAATATGCGAGCTGCAATAAGGCGGCAGAACAACGCAAACAAACAGATCAAAGCAAAAGCGGCTGCGGAGATATCAAAACACTTCAAAAACTTTGGTTCATCGGAATCTGATATGACCAAGGCCTTACTATGGGCCGAACAAGTTAGAGATATAGATATTCTCAAATGTAAATTATGGAACGAACAGCATGCAATATGTCTTTATACAGGCAAGCAAATCGGATTGAGCGACATCTTCGGGCCTAATCCGAAATACGACATCGAGCATACAATTCCTCGCAGCCGTGGAGGAGACAGCACTATGGAGAACCTCACACTCTGCGATTCGCGCTTCAATCGCGATGTGAAGAAGACAAGACTCCCGAGCGAATTGGCCAATGCAGACGAGGTGATGCAGCGAGTGGCATTTATGAAAAAAAAGGCCGACGAATTGCAGAAGCAAATCCGCCGCTGCTGCACAAATGCGTATATGGACAAAAGCATAAAAGACCGCATAATCCAAAAACGACATTTTTTGGAGATGCAGCAGGCTTATTGGCGAAACAAATACCGTCGGTTTGAAATGACCGAAGTACCTGAAGGCTTCAGCCGTCGTCAGGGTGCCACGGCCGGCATCGTGGCTCGATATGCCCGACTATTCTTAAAGTCCCTATTCGACGATGTGTCCATTGTCAAGGGCGCCGCAACTGCCGACTTCCGCAAGGCATGGAAACTGCAAAGCGAAGACGAGGAAAAATCCCGCGAAAATCACACACACCACCAAGTAGATGCCGTAGTAATCGCATGCATCGGCAGACGTGATTACCAACGTCTTGCCGCATCGTACCATCTGAATGGATACGCCGACAGAGAACGCCCATCAGTACCCGAACCATGGGAAGGCTTCGTGGATGATATGCGGCGCATACAAGCCGAGACCTTAATATCATACGACTTTACAGACAACGCTCCAAAACAGGTACGCCGCCGTATCAAATTCACCGGTAGCCAGCAAAGTGAAGACTCCAAAACATCATACGCATACGACACGGCACGTCTGTGCTTACACAAGGACACAAATTACGGAGCCATCAAACGTGACGGCGAAGTGAAATATGTGATTCGTAAGCCAATTACAGAATTAAAAAGCCAAGGCGATATAGAAAGAATAGTTGATCCTATCGTCAAAGAAAAGGTACAGGCAGCCACTCGTGGCCTTGATAAAGCGCCGGAAATCAAAGCCGCATTAGCAAATCCTATATGGATGAATGAGGCCAAAGGCATACAAATCAAGAAAGTGCGGTGCTTCGCTCCGGACGTGAAAAATCCGCTTAATGTTCGCAAGAATCGCGACATATCACGACACGAGTACAAGAGAACCGGACACTTTTTAAACGACGGAAATTACTGCATAGCCATATACGAGCAAATCCTGCCGGAAGGCTCTACCACTAAAGCTAAGCGGTCATTCCTTATCGTCAACAACCTGGCAGCGGTATCTTACTTTAAGATAAGCAACCGCGCCGAGCTATATCCTTCCGTAGACGAGAACGGCTATCGTCTCAAAGCAGTGCTGCACCAAGGCGATTCGGTACTGCTCTATGAAAAATCGCCGGAGGAGATATACAATGCCTCCGCCGCCGAACTTTGCCGTAGGCTGTATATAATAACTAGTATGGAAGCTGATGGGCGAATCAACTTTAAGCAAGCCCAATTATCTCAATCTGGCCGAAAAAAGAAGGAAGATGACAAGCTGGGATTCTTTTGCCCTTATATGAGGATTAATGCAAAAAGTTTAAACGCCCTCATCCAAAATCAAGACTTCACCATCGATGTGCTCGGCAAAATCAAGTTTCTGAAACATGATTAAGCAGACCATCGTAATATCGACGCCACGTCGTCTGTCTCTGCGAAACCACTTATTGGTAATCGCAGGGGCGGACGGCGAGGAGCCGATTACACGCCCGGTCGCCAATATCGGAATCTTGATATTGGAGGACACGGTGACGACCGTAACCCTACCTCTTCTGAACGCTCTTGCCGCTGCAAATGTGATGGTTGTCATTTGCGATGGGAAGCATTGCCCGGCGACAATAGTTACACCGCTCGAAGGAAATACTACTCAAAGTGAAGTACTTAGAGCGCAATGCCAAATGACCCTGCCGCAGCTCAAACAGGCATGGAAGCAGATCATTACGGCAAAGATTGCCAATCAGAAGCGCGTGCTCGACCTCTGCGGACTGGATGGCGACATTCTGTCGCCGCACGTACGCAATGTACTCAGCGGCGATACCACCAATCGAGAAGGTGTGGCCGCCCGGCTTTATTGGACGGAAATGTTCGATGAAGCCTTTGTCCGCGACCGCGAAGGAGATGGCATTAACGCCTTACTTAATTACGGATATGCCATACTGCGAGCTGCAACCATCCGCGCTCTGATAGGTTCGGGAGTATCTCCTGCATTCGGCATCTTCCATCGCAACCGCTACAACGCTTTCCCTTTGGCGGACGACGTTATGGAGCCGTTCAGGCCCTTTGTCGATATAGCTGTGTATGAACTATGGAAACAAGGCCAAGCCACCGTCAATAAAAAAACCAAGTCGCGGCTGCTTAAAATCTTGACCTGCGATGTATTGTGCGGCGATGTGATGCGACCTCTTATGCTGGCGCTCTCATCTACTACGGCATCGCTCAGCTCGTACATACTACGCAAATCTCAAGTTCTAACTCTACCACAAATTCCATGACACACAACCGAATAAATGCTTATCATATCATGTGGCTATTCTTATTTTTTGATCTTCCGGTCTGTACCAAGCAGCAGCGGAAGCAGGCGACCAAGTTCCGCAAAGACATCGAGGCTTTAGGCTTTAAGATGATGCAGTTTTCGGTATATGTGTGCCACTGTCCCTCATATCAGCACGCGGATGCCCTAATCGACAAGGTTACACACTTCTTTCCCGATGAGGGGAATGTGAAAATCCTCTCGGTGACAGACAAACAATTCTCTAAGATATACAATTATTGGGGTAAGCCCGAAAGTTCTAAGACCTCACGAATTAAAGATTCAAAAATTCCCGTTCAACTTCAACTGGAGTTTTATTGATTTTCGCCGACGTCAGCGCTCTATGGTTCGCAAAAAATGCGTACCTTTGCCACAGGACACAAGCCTACACGACGTTTTCTATCACGCACATGCGCTATATACTTCTCTGTATTAGTGAATTACGCTGCAATAGTTGCGGTTTGATGTAGGATTATAATGATATACAACTTGTATTGTTCGAAATGAAATCTTCCCAGTGTTGCGGTTTGATGTAGGATTATAATGATATACAACTGGCCGCAATATGGTACTACCCCTGTTCGTGTTGCGGTTTGATGTAGGATTATAATGATATACAACTCTCGATGGTCAAGACCCATTGGTCTCATAGTTGCGGTTTGATGTAGGATTATAATGATATACAACGCGCGTCAACAAGCTCGACGCATTGGTTAGTTGCGGTTTGATGTAGGATTATAATGATATACAACTAGCCGAACCGATAGCGCCCTCACCAATGGGTTGCGGTTTGATGTAGGATTATAATGATATACAACCATGCACTTCATCGGCGATGAAACAATAAGGTTGCGGTTTGATGTAGGATTATAATGATATACAACTATAATTTTTAATGAATTACTTTCGCAATTGTTGCGGTTTGATGTAGGATTATAATGATATACAACTTTTTACGTTACTAATGAAATCCTGCCAATGTTGCGGTTTGATGTAGGATTATAATGATATACAACGCAGCCAGTCGTACCTTCGTGTTCGTGCGCGTTGCGGTTTGATGTAGGATTATAATGATATACAACAGAGTCGAACTGCTGCCTCCTGTTGGGAGGTTGCGGTTTGATGTAGGATTATAATGATATACAACCTGAAACAAGCTGCGGAACTCTCACTCGAAGTTGCGGTTTGATGTAGGATTATAATGATATACAACACCTTCGACTTATTCACAAAACTATCCTTGTTGCGGTTTGATGTAGGATTATAATGATATACAACTTTCACATTGGAAATGAAGTCAGGAAAGTGTTGCGGTTTGATGTAGGATTATAATGATATACAACTGCGAGCGAAGTCGCGACCATAGTCGGTCTGTTGCGGTTTGATGTAGGATTATAATGATATACAACTTTTCACATTGGAAATGAAGTCAGACCAGTGTTGCGGTTTGATGTAGGATTATAATGATATACAACGTATGTTTCAGCAGTTCCACCGTCTTCACGTTGCGGTTTGATGTAGGATTATAATGATATACAACCGACTTGTTCACAGCAACAGCCGCAACGGAGTTGCGGTTTGATGTAGGATTATAATGATATACAACAGCCTGCGTTAATCATTTGCAATAAATCCGTTGCGGTTTGATGTAGGATTATAATGATATACAACTGACAAAAATCCAACCGCGATTGCACCACGTTGCGGTTTGATGTAGGATTATAATGATATACAACCCTTTTTGGAGAAATAGTAATTTGCCGTGGGTTGCGGTTTGATGTAGGATTATAATGATATACAACACCTCCCTTGGGCAGACTATACCCAGTCCGTTGCGGTTTGATGTAGGATTATAATGATATACAACTTGTCGCTTGCGGCTTCTATCGTCCAACGGTTGCGGTTTGATGTAGGATTATAATGATATACAACTTGGACGCTGGAACCGTGGGGCTTTCGTCGGTTGCGGTTTGATGTAGGATTATAATGATATACAACGTGCAGTAGGTGAATTGTACTCATTTTGTTGTTGCGGTTTGATGTAGGATTATAATGATATACAACATATATATCCGTCACAGTATTGCCCCCAGTTGCGGTTTGATGTAGGATTATAATGATACACAAAGAAGCCGTCTGCTTAGAAGGCAGAAACCATTTGAAATATACCACGGGTGGAATCCCGGACTACTGAGGACGTGGTAATATATTCAAGCAGATGTAAATGTAACGGGCTTTTGTGCATCACGGATTTATTGCTAATTTTGCAGCGCAATTGCGAAGGCATATTCATAAGATTGTATGCTTCGCGGATTTAAGAAAAAAATGCAGTGACGTACAACGGCATAGTGCGTATGCACGGCTGCGAAATGTTAGGTTTGTCTGCTATATATTAAGAGTATGAATGATATGCAACGTAAGCGCATAAGGCGCGCTATCAGTGTGTATTATCTGGCTATGGGAATGGTGTTCGCCTCGTGGGCGTCGCGCATCCCGGATGTCAAGGCGGCGCTGTCGCTGGACGATGGCAGCCTGGGGGCTCTGCTTTTTGCCATACCGGCGGGACAGATTGCGATGATGGCCATCTCGGCGATGGTGATAGCGCACTGGGGCAGCCGCATGGTGCTGCGAGTGTCTTTGGTGGCGTATGCCGCAGTGCTCTTTGCCATCAGTCAGGCGCCAACGTTCGTGTCGCTATTTGTCGTGCTGTTCCTCTTCGGCATGGCGGCCAATATTCTCAACATCTCGGTGAATACTCAGTCGGTGGAATTAGAAAAACTTTACGGGCGCTCGATATTATCGACTTTTCACGGACTATGGAGCCTCGGCGGGCTGTTGGGCGGCCTCGTGGGTACCGGCTTCGTACTCACCGGACTGCCGTTATGGGTGCATTATGCCGTGGTGTCGATACTATGCGTGGGCGTCACCCTACCCATGGGGTTACGCCTTATGGACGACTCGAAGCTGCAACATTCGGTCGAGAAGGCCGAGGATGACGGCGGCCGTCACGGATTCGGGCGTCTTGACGGCGTAATCATCATGCTGGGCTTTGTCGCCTTTGGCGGAATGTTCTGCGAGGGCACGGTTTATGATTGGTCGTCGGTGTATATGGCTACGGTGGTATGCCCTCCGGAAGCGTTGGTACGTGCCGGATACATTGCGGGAATGGCGGCGATGACTTTCGGGAGATTTGTCGCCGATCGCTTTATCACGCGGTATGATGCGGCTCATGTTTTACGCATCAGTGGCGCAAGCATCGTTGCGGGCCTGCTGATAGCCACGGCTTTCCCGTATCTTGTGACAGCCACCCTTGGCTTCCTGTTGGTTGGCCTGGGCATGTCCACAGTTGTGCCTATATGCTACAGTGCCGCCGGGCGCCATCCGCGACTGTCACCGGCAACAGCCATCACCGTAGTGTCGTCCATTTCGTTCATAGGGTTTATGGTCGGTCCTCCGCTGATAGGCCTTTTGGCACAGGCTCTGACACTGCGTGTGGCCTTGGCCGTGGCGGCATCCTTCGGTCTGCTCATCATCGTCTTTGCTCCGGCCGCGGTCCGATACCGCCGACAGGGCTGACGTCAAATCCGGCACTGCGAAGCATAGCCAACAGCCCCTCAGGCCCGACAAGATGTCCGGCGCCTACCGCCACAAGCACACTGCGGCACCGCATTTCCGGAACAAGCACGGCTGCCCAAGCGCGGTTGCGTGCATACACCATACGCTCGGCGTATGCCTCCCTCATTCCACGAGCAAGCAGGCGTCCTATGGCCTCGAGGTCTTGGCATCTGTAGGCGGCGACAAGGCTGTCCGAAGCCGCTTGTGCCGCCTCGGGAGCACGCACCGACTCCATCAGCGTCTCCAGCTGCTCGGCAACGGGCGTGCCCATAAGCATCCGCACCTGCTGCTCGGCGGTCTCGAGGGCACGCACATCCTTGCCCATGGCCGTTGCACGGTGTTGCAGCGCAATATCCATCGGTACACCTGTCGAGGCACTCGAACGGCGCACTTCGAGATACGCATCAAGCATCGCAGGCTTAAACCGGTCAAGAAGCCCCGACAACTTCGGACCGTCAAGCCCGAAAGAGGATATGTATCTGCATACCGAGTCGAGTGCCGCCGGCGACAGCAAACGTTGCAAAGTGCTGTCACTCGGCGCGATGGCGCAGGCCATAGTCGCCGGAGTGAGTGCCATGTCAGACGAAGACACCTCGCCGTATACAACCGTCGCGCACTCCAACGCCTCGGCCAGTCCGGCCAACGTATCAATCACTTCCGTCCCCGCCGTATGCATAGTGCCCAGGACATACGATGTATGCCAGGCGCCGGCAGGACCGTCCGCCGTCACGCGCCACAGCACCTGCGCCGACGCACCGGCAATGCCCGTCACGACGGCGACAACGAGCGTCAAGACACGCCCGAGCACCATATGCGCCCCGACAATCAGTTGCATCCTATGTGGTTGATTCATAAAACAGTGCATATCCCAAATGACATGTTCCATATAATTGATTACACAAAGATACGACATTTTGTGCGCACACACAAAGCCGACAGACAAGACGCCGTATAATTCGCCCGGATTCACATCCTGCGACCGCAGCACACATCCAAAGCCTTCACAAAAACCCCGTGGCGGAAAATAATTTTGGTAATGTGCTTAATAATGTGTACCTTTGCACGATTTTTGAGCGAAATAAACGAAATATACAAATTACACAAAGCAACCCCAAACGTCATTATGAACCCCATCAAAAAGACCATCACATTGGCCGACGGGCGCCAGATTACGCTGGAGACCGGCAAATTGGCCAAACAGGCTGATGGCGCCGTGGAGCTCCGCATGGGCAATACCATGCTTCTGGCAACAGTCGTCTCCGCCAAGGAAGCCGGCGAAGGCGTAGACTTTATGCCTCTCCAAGTCGAATACAAAGAAAAATTCTCGGCAGCAGGACGCTTCCCCGGCGGCTTCCTCAAACGCGAAGGCCGCGCCAACGATTACGAAATTTTGACCTCGCGCCTCGTGGACCGCGTATTGCGTCCCCTTTTCCCCGACAATTACCACGCCGACACGTTCGTCAACATCATTATGTTCTCGTCCGACGGCGTAGACATGCCTGACGCCCTGGCCGGACTGGCAGCCAGTGCCGCCCTCGCCGTCAGCGACATACCCTTCAACGGACCCATCTCCGAGGTGCGCGTTGCACGCATCAACGGCGAATTTGTTATCGACCCCACATTCGAGCAGCTCGAACAAGCCGATATGGAACTGATGGTAGGAGCCACCTACGACAACATCATGATGGTCGAAGGCGAAATGAACGAAGTCTCCGAAGCCGACCTTCTGGCAGCCCTCAAGGCCGCACACGCCGCCATCAAGGAGCAGTGCAAGGCTCAGATGGAACTCGCCGAAGAAGTAGGCAAAGTAAAACGCGAATATTGCCACGAAGTCAACGACGAAGACCTGCGCAAAGACGTACATGACAAGTGCTACGACCGCGCTTACGCCGTTGCCAAAGCCGGCAGCGCCGACAAACACTGGCGTCAAGACTCCTTCGATGCAATATGTCAGGAATACATCGATGCACTCCCCGAAGAAGAACGCGACGAGAAAGCACCGTTGGTTAAGCGCTACTACCACGACGTGGAGCGCGAAGCCGTACGCCGCTGCATACTCGACGAAGGCATCCGCCTGGACGGCCGCAAGACCACCGAAATACGCCCCATCTGGTGCGAAACCGACTACCTGCCCGGACCTCACGGAAGCGCCGTATTCACCCGCGGTGAGACCCAAGCTCTGGCCACCGTCACTCTCGGCACAAAGATGGACGAAAAAATTCTGGACGATGTGCTCAACCAGGGACGCGAACGCTTCCTGCTGCACTACAATTTCCCGCCCTTCTCCACCGGCGAAGCCAAGGCACAACGCGGCGTAGGCCGTCGCGAAATCGGCCACGGCAACTTGGCACACCGCGCCCTCAAACGCATGTTCCCCGATGACTTCCCCTACGTATGCCGCATAGTCAGCGACATCCTCGAGTCCAACGGTTCCTCGTCCATGGCCACCGTATGCGCCGGTACCCTGGCACTACTTGACGCAGGCGTCAAGATGAAGAAGCCCGTCAGCGGTATAGCCATGGGCCTCATCACCGACACCGATTCGCCCAAATACGCCATCCTGAGCGACATCCTCGGCGATGAAGACCACCTCGGAGATATGGACTTCAAGGTTACGGGCACACGCGACGGCATCACCGCCACGCAGATGGATATCAAGTGCGACGGCCTGTCATACGAAATCCTCGAAAAAGCACTCATGCAGGCTCACGAAGGACGTATGCACATCCTCAACATCATTGAGCAGACAATACCCGCACCTCGCGAAGACTACAAACCGCAAGTTCCGCGCATCGTCACAATGATTATACCCAAAGAACTTATCGGTGCAGTCATCGGCCCGGGCGGAAAAGTCATCCAAGGAATTCAGGAAGCCTCCGGTGCAACCGTCAGCATCGACGAAATCGACGAAGGCGGATATATCGAAGTGGCCGCAGCCAACAAGCCCAGCATCGACAAAGCCCTCGAACTTATCAACGCCATCGTTGCCCTGCCCGAAGAAGGCAAAGTATACACCGGCAAAGTCCAGTCCATCATGGACTTCGGCGCATTTGTCGAATTCATGCCCAACCGCGACGGACTGCTCCACATCAGCGAAATCGCTTGGGAGCGTCTCCCCGACATGGAAGCCAGCGGCCTCCACGAAGGCGATACCGTCGAGGTCAAACTTATCGAAATCGACAAGAAAACCGGCAAGTACCGTCTGTCCATGCGTGCCCTCAAGCCCAAACCCGAAGGCTACGTAGAGCATAACGGCCGCAGCGAACGTCCACGCCGTGACGGTGACCGCGGTGACCGCGGCGACCGCCGCCCGCGTCGCGATGGCGATCGTCCACGCCGCGATGGCGACCGCGGTGACCGTCGTCCACGCCGTGACAACAACCATCACAACGAAAACAACAACGACTGATAATCCCTCATAGAGGCATCAAGCCATACATATCGGAGCGGCTGCCCTCACGGGTGGCTGCTCCGTTTTTTTTATGCTTGTCAGGCATATAATTCCGCATTAAAAGCCCGGCTATATTCACACACATCGACATGGACATCATTATTGAGCCTAAGGAGCCTCTCGACGCTTACAGCACCCCAATTGTTCAACAGGACGGCCAAACAAAACAAGTGCCGCGAATACGATATGTTCGGAATTGCGCCCAACGGCGACCCTTCGCATCCTATGCACGGCCTTTACAAATTCAAGCGCGGCTTCGGCGGCGAAATATTCCACCAGCTCGGTTGCTGGGATTACCCTATCGACGACGACAAATACAAATGCCTCGCCGCTCGCGAAATGTGCGCCCAAGGGTATTACTCGTGATGAGGCATTTCTTATCGTCAACGGGAATAATCCAAAGACAAAAACATCCGTTTTATCTCGATAATACATAAAGCGAGGGACAGCCGCGGTGGCTGTCCCTCGCTTTATGTGACGGCTAAAAGCCGTGTATTGTCGTTATCAGTCAGCGAATTCGATGAGGACGGTATCGTTGCCGATTTGGTCGCCGGGAGCTACAAACACGCGCTTAACGGTGCAGTCGCGGTCGGCGGTAACATCGTTCTCCATCTTCATGGCCTCGTAAACCAAGAGGGTCTTGCCCTTGGTCACCTTGTCGCCGGCGGCCACGTCAATGCTGATGATGCGTCCGGGCATGGGAGCCTTGACTACGGGACCGGTGATAGGCTCTTCGGCAGCGACAGGAGCAGCTTCAGCCTCGGCAGCAGCTGGAGCGGCAGCAGCAGCGGCAGCCTTGGCGGCGGCGTATTCGGCAGCACGACGTTTCTTCAAGAATGGCAGAGCCACATTGGGCAGCAATTCGAGCAACAGTTTCTCCTCGGTATTCGAGGCAAGCTTAGCGCCGCCACAATCGGCCAAAGCGGGATTTTCAGGTTCTTTGTACTTGGAGGTATCGTATGCGTACTCGGTGGCATCGCCGGTGATTTTCTCGCGGAAAGCGGGATCTACCGGCACGGGAGTATGACCGTATTCGCCCTTAACCAGCGATATGAACTGGTTGGACTTGGTGGTGTAGTCGGGATTACCCTTGCGGCGGTCGATGGCCACCATCACTGCCTGGCTGCCTACAATCTGGCTGGTGGGCGTAACCAGAGGCACCAAACCGGCGTCGCGGCGTACCATAGGTATCAGGCGCATAGCGTCTTCGAGAACATCTTCGGCTTTGAGCGACTTCAGCTGAGCCACCATATTGGAGTACATACCGCCGGGAACTTCGGCATTCTTCACCAATTCGTTGGGTTTGGGGAAGCCGAAATATTTCTCGATGGCGTGGCATGCATCGAGCAGCGCTTCTTCGTTGCCTGCCTTGGCGGCTGCAACAGCTGCATCGATTTGTGCCTCGACTTCGGCGGGAACTTTGTCGGTGAGGGGATCGAATTCGCGAGGGAAGTTGTCTTTATTCAGGTCGTATGCTGCGAGGCTCTGACGTGCACCGCGCAATGCTTTGCGAATTTCGCCGACGGCCTTCATGTCTACGTCCAGCTCGACACCGAGTTTGTCGGCGAAGAGATACACCAATTCGATAGCCGGAGCAGCGCTACCGCCGCCGAACCACCAGATATTGGTATCGAGGATGTCGACACCGTGAAGTATGGCCATAATGCAGGATGCAAGGCCGTAGCCGGGTGTGCAATGCGTATGGAAGTCAACCTCAACCTTGACGTTGGCTTTGAGCTTGGATATAATGGAGGCTGCACGCGATGGCGTCACGAGACCGGCCATATCCTTGAGTGTAATAATCTTGGCGCCGAGAGCTTCCATGGCTTTGGCTTTCTCGACGAAATATTCGTCGGTGAAAACCTTCTTAGGAGCGGGAGCTGCCGGAGCTTTTTTACCGAACAGTTTGGCAAAGAAGCCCTTGGGTACTTCTTCTTCGGGTGTATCCTCCTTGGGGTCTACAGTATAGCATACGGCTCCGTCGGGCACACCGCCAAGAGCGTTGATCATACGAATAGACTCCTTGACGTTGTCTATATCATTGAGCGCGTCAAAGATACGCATAACATCCAACCCGTTGGTGATTGCTTCTTTATAGAAGCCTTCGAGCACATAGTCGGGATAAGGCACATAGCCAAAGAGGTTGCGTCCGCGAGACAGAGCCGACAGCTTCGACTTGCCCTTCATGGCATTAGAGACAGAGCGCAGACGATCCCAGGGAGATTCGTCGAGATAGCGCATCACCGAGTCTGGTACGGCACCGCCCCATACTTCCATGATGTAGAAGCCGGCATTCTCGTACAACGGCAGCAGTTTGTCGATTTCGGACTGGCTCAAACGGGTGGCGAACAGGGATTGTTGGCCGTCACGGAGCGTGAGGTCACGGATTTTCAGTTTACGCTTTTCCATAATTTATGGTTAATGGTTTTTGTGAGGGTAATATGGTATTGGATAATGTTTGTCATTATCATCTAAATGATGTTTCGAGATGACGTTTTGTCATGTAGCGACCCTTGATTACCGTATGGATAAGGTCCCATCAAGACACTTTGTCCTCCCGACACCGCAAAGTTAACAGAAAATATTTGATATGCAGAATTTTTTCTCTAAATATTTTCGCGAAAAATGACTATTTTTGTAGTCCAATAACACCCTTTCGAAAATGTTTAATATTTTCAAGAAGTCATCAGAACCCATAAGTCTTTGGTTTTCAACCGATACGCACTGCCATGTAGTCCCCGGAGTGGACGATGGTTCGCCGGACGCGGATACCTCCTCCGAATTGGTGGCGGCGATGTACGATATGGGCATACGCCATATCATCGCGACACCACACGTCACGCAAGCCACCTTCGAAAACAATCCTCAGACACTTGCAGGCCCGATTCAAGCTCTCAAGGATGTATTGACACGTGACGGCGTAAATGTACGCCTCGACCATTCGGCCGAATATCGTATCGACGAATTGCTACAACGGCATATCGAACAAGGCATACTCATGCCCTTCCCCGACAATTACCTGCTTATCGAAAACTCCTTCATTCAAGAGCCGTGGAACATCGAGCAATTAGTGTTTGACTTACAGGTACGCGGATACAAGCCCATACTCGCGCACCCGGAGCGCTACCTATACTACCATGCACGCGGCAACCGCTACAAAGAGTTGCACCGCAACCTTCTTTTCCAAGTCAATATGTTGTCGCTGGCCGGATACTACGGCAAACAGGAGAAAAAAATGGCCGAGGCATTGGCCAAAGCCGGTATGGTGGACTTCCTGGGCACAGATATGCACGGACACCGACATGTAACATGCCTGCGCGAATACCTCGCATCGTCCGAGGCACGTTATCACCGCGACTTACTCGCTAAAAAAATCAAGAACAACATCTTCGACTGAAAAGGCCGCAAACAAGGGCTGTCATAACCTTTCATAGCCATTATTTCTATGATAGCTATAACAGTAGTTATGGCCATTATGGCCATGATAGCTATTATAGCTATTACTCGATTACTTGGATTGTATGACGGCAATAGCCTTGTCGAGCATGGAGTCATGTCCCATGGCGGCTTGTGCCGGATCAAGGTCGACAGCGCATCCCGGCGAGGGATTGACCCCGGCTTCGGTGCTGTTGCCTTGCGCATCCAGGAACGAACATGCCGAGAAGCGTATACTCCAACCACACGGCAGCTCGGACGACATCGGCATTCCGCTGCCACCACCGGTGGTGGCCCCTACAATGGTGACCGTCGGCAAAAGGCGCATCACGGACACAAAGTTATTGGCGGCGCTGAAGGTAGAGCGGTTACACAGCACCACTACGGGTTTGAGCCACCGCACGCGTCCGGCATCGGCTGCTTCATAATAATAGGCGTAAGGTTCGGCAAAGTCGCCATGCCCCGGCCCGGTCTTATGTACAGTGTATCCGGCAAGGGTACATCCCGTGATAAAGCGCCGTACAAGGGTTTCGACATTGGTCATATTGCCACCACCGTTGTCACGCACGTCAATAATCAGGCCCTGAGCTATCTCGAAGTACGATAATACGGCGTCAAGATTGCCCTCGCCGATGGTGCTGCTGAAACTACGATACGAGACATATCCTATACGCTGGGGCAGCATGGCGTAAGTCAACGCTCCGGCTTGGCGATAATCAAAGTTTAAGTAATGTTCGAGTACAAGGCGCTCGTCGTAATTTTGCGGATAGTCGCTCCACCACTTGCGATAGTACGAAGTGTTGAACGAGGCCGACAAATTGACATGGCCGTCGCGCAACTCGTCCAGCATACGAGCGCATACATCGAAAAGCTGCTGCGCCGTGCGGCACGCCTTAGCTTGCGGACGATAGCGGCGATACACCTCGTCCCAGTCCACACCTTTCCGGTCAAAGAAGCAGTAATGCCGATCCAAAATATTCCATAGTGCGTCAAAATTGCCCATGATTGTATTATCTTCTTCCTCGATACTGTGGCAAGCCATGAAACCGAGGGTCAGAATTGCGCAAATCAGCGCACAACACGCTGTATGTATCTTTGTGCTAATAGCGGTCATATCTGTCGATTAGGTATACGCTCTTGGTTCGAAGATGTCTCTATATAATATTGTGTATCTCAATAGCTTGCGGCAACAATGCGAGTCCCCGGAGCAGTAGTCGTTGAAGTCATGGGTACGGATAGCCAGCGGGTGACTACGGCGACACTGAAAGCATGAGTGACACTACGCGTCGTGATGTCATTGGCTCGTGTCGAACGCAAGTCGAAGTGGTAGCCCAGACGCAGTGTCGTGCCTCCGAAATGCAAGTCGGCCCATGCGCGCGCGTCAATGCGTCGGTAGTTGCCCGGCCACGCCACATGTGCCAGTCCTCGGCGGTCTCCGAGGTATATTTCGTAATACAACTGCCCGTATTGCGGCGAGAAGAACGCTCCGGTCAGAGGCATGGCAGCCATAAGGCCCCAAGTAACGGGAAGGCGGCCTACGCGCATAGCATAAGTCGCAGCGCCACTGACGCCTACCACCCATGCGCCCTTGGCTGCCGCAGGATTGTTGCCGTTGCGTCCCAAGTACAAGGCTCCGGCATTGAGGGCTGTATAGCCACCTATGCCGGCGCTGACTGCATCTGTGATTAGGAAGCGCCGGGTCATTCCCCACGAGGCCTCGAAGTCAAAGTTCCACATCGTGGCATTGCGTGCCGGGTTCTGCGTATGGTCTACAGTGCCGCCAAGAGTCAATCGCATGCTCCACCGCTCCGGGTCAAAACCCATGGTCTGTGTACGACTGTACGAGACGGCGCTATGCCATCCGTCATAATGCAGCGGCGTAAGATAGGTGTCGGCGAGGTGAGCACTGCCTACCTCGATGCCATATGAAGATGTCACGGGTCGCATCACAACGGACACTGTGTCAGCTATGCCGGGGGACATGGCCACAGCAGGCAGTGTACACAGTAGCGCGGCAACGGCTACGATTTTAGAACATACGCTGTTGACCATTGATTTCGTCTCTGATTTCATCGTCACTGCGTTCGGGCTCGATTTCGACTTCGGGAACATCTTCTTCCTCGGGCGTGTCATCGTAGCTTTCCTCGGGCATTTCACGCGGCTCGAGTTCTTCCACAGCAGCCACATTCCACGTGGTCAGTCGTTTGCCACGTGCCTTGAAAGACTTGACGGCGATGAATTCGGGTACATCCACTACCATGGGGTCACGGAAGTCGTCCGGAGTACCGAAGGTGATGCGGAAACGGGCGCCCAAGTGGTCGCTCAGCGCTATCAATTGCGACTTGTCGTCTGCGCCCACAAAACGCTGATGGCGTGTCGAGGCCTCGAAGGTGAAACGCTTGAGATATGGATAGCCTTGGTCGGCATCGTTGAGTATCGCCGTCCACACCTTGTGGCTGTTGAATTTCTCGATGCGCAAGATATTGTCTTCGTAGTGGTTGGTGACATTAAAGTCGCCGGTATAGTATTCGCCGTTTTTCAGTATGACAAGAATGAGATCCGTACCTTGGAATTCGCCGAGGTATCGGCCGCGACCGTCATAATTGAGGCGCAGGACATCCCGGTCAAACCATACTTGGCGGCCGCCCAAGGTACTTGTGCCCTTCTCCTTGAGCGAGAAGCGGTGTACTTCGTTTCGGGTCACCAAGTTGCCTCCGGAGGCACGCCCCTTGACAGCCAATTTGCTGAAATCGACGTCAAATTGCAACGTCTTCAGTCGCGGACGCGGTTTGAGGGTGACTTTTACAACCTCGGCCTCGCCGTTAGCATTGGCACTGAACCAGACAACACGCGAGCCGTCCTTGCCCTTGGTCAGATTGTACTCGGTATCGCGCTTCAAGCCCATGACGGCAAAGCGTTTCATGTAATAGGCACCGCCGCGGCCGTCTTGATAGATGACATTGTAGATAGTGCGCTCGTCCTTGCGCTTAAATACGGCAAGATACAGGATATTGGTGCCTACCGACAATTTATCACTTACGCGTACCACCTTGTAACGGCCGTCTTTGTAGAATATGATGACATCATCCAGCGATGAGCAGTTGCATACAAATTCGTCATTTTTCAGCGCCGTACCTATGAAGCCCTCCTTGCGGTTGATGTACAAGCGCTCATTGGCCTCGGCCACGGTGGCCGCTTCTATGGTATCGAAATTGCGTAGCTGGGTGCGACGCGGATAGGCTTGGCCGTATTTTTCTTTGAGGCGTTCAAACCATTCGATGGTGTATTGCGTAAGATGTTCTATGCGGTCGTTGATGCGACTGATACGATCGAGGTAATTGGCAATACGGCGGTCGGCCTCGTCGGCGTTGAAGCGTAAAATACGACGCATCTTGATTTCCAACAGCTTGACAATATCGTCACGCGTAACCTCGCGTATCAACTTGGCCTTGAGCGGTTCCAAACGCTTGTCGATATGCGCCACGGCTGCATCCAGATCGGGAGCCTGCTCGTATTCTTTGTCCTTGTATATGCGTTTCTCGATAAAGTATTTTTCGAGCGATGCAAAATACAGGGCCTCATTGACTTCGTCCAATTCGATTTGAAGCTCGCGCAACAGAATTTGTCGCGTATGGTCTACACTGTAGCGCAACACGTCGCTGACGCCGAGGAACCGTGGGTGACGATCCTCGATAACGCAACAGTTGGGCGAGACACTGACTTCGCAAAAGCTGAAAGCATATAGCGCATCTATAGTCTTGTCGGACGATGTGCCGGGTTGCAGGTATACCAGTATGCGTGCCTCTTGGGCAGTGTGGTCCTCAACTTTGCGTATCTTGATTTTGCCCTTTTCGAAGGCGCTGAGTATCGAGTCTATGACCGTACCTGTGGTCTTGCCGTAAGGTATCTCGGTGATGGCTATGGTTTTATTGTCTACCTTCTCGATTTTGGCACGTATGCGTATGCGTCCGCCGCGGCGTCCGTCATTGTATTTGCTGACATCCAACATTCCGCCGGTGGGGAAGTCGGGATACAACTCGAAGTCCTCGCCGCGCAAGTATGCCACAGCGGCATCAATGATTTCATTGAAATTGTGCGGCATTATACGCGACGATAGGCCCACGGCGATACCTTCGGCACCCTGAGCCAGCAGCAGCGGAAACTTGGTGGGCAGGGTCACCGGCTCTTTTTTACGGCCGTCATAGCTCATAGTCCAATCGGTGACCTTATCGTCATATAACGTCTCGAGTGCAAAAGGCGACAGGCGTGCTTCGATGTATCGGCCGGCGGCGGCACTGGCGCCGGTGAGAATATTACCCCAGTTACCTTGGGTCTCCACCAACAGTTCTTTTTGTCCTAACTGCACGAGTGCATCCTTGATGGACGCATCACCATGCGGGTGATACTGCATGGTATTACCGACAATATTGGCCACCTTATTGAAACGACCGTCATCGAGAGTCTTCATCGAGTGGAGTATACGGCGCTGCACGGGCTTGAGGCCGTCCTGAATATGCGGCACGGCACGCTCGAGTATCACGTATGAAGCATACTCGAGAAACCAGCATCGGTACATGCCGCGCAAATGATGGGTCAGCGCGTCACCCTCAATGATGGACGCTGCGGTGATGTCGTCCAAGTCGCGAATGTTTCCACTTGCAGCAGCCTCGGAGTCTTCTTCATCGGCGATGTCAAAATCGTCGGCATCTTTTGTTTCGGCATTTTTGTCCATGGCTGTATCGCCGGTGTCTGCCTCGGCAGCACCGGCATTTGCGGTATCGGAAGCACCGTCAGTCTCCCGGGGTTGGATGGTATCGTCGTTTTCGGTCATAATTCGTTGGGATGAAAGCCCGGCGCGCCCGTTTCGGCGCGTAAGGCCATATTTGCTGCAAAGATAGCGTTTTTTCTCCGAAAAGGCAACAGCCGCCGGCTCTCACCTGCGATCTCACCTGCGATATGAGCCGTTCGCCACCGATTCGGGCGAATGTTTGGCTTATGGAAGCGGATTGTCGGCATTTTTGTGTAATTTTGTACTCTTGTAAACAGCGGCGCACGATGTGTGTCCGCACCAATATCATCGTAAATGCTTGACACATTAGGACAATACATAGTCACTGTGGCCGATTGGGTATGCGGTTATCCGCTATTTTTCCTGCTCATAGGCGGCGGACTATACCTGTTTATCAGTTCGGGTGCAGTATCGTTGCGCCGACTTCCGGCATCGCTGGCCGAGTTGCGCCGCCGTCCGGGCAACGCCGAGCGCCAAGCCGGCCAAATTTCATCCGTACAGGCTCTTCTGTCTGTTGTCGCCGCCACCGTCGGACTGGGCAATATCGCCGGCGTGGCCATAGCCTTGGTCATGGGCGGACCCGGCGCCATATTCTGGATGTGGGTCAGCGCCATCGTCGGGATGTCCACCAAGTACCATGAGGGGGCTTTGGCGGTGATGTACCGCGGCCAAAACCCTTCGGGACGTCCGCGCGGAGGTATGATGTACATCATCGAGGAGGGCCTGGGACACAGATGGCGGCCTTTGGCGACATTCTTTGCCATTGCCGGCATGTTCGGCACCCTGTGCATTATGAACGCCAATCAGTTGACCGAAGCCGTCACGGCGACATTCACCACACCCCAATGGATCGAAAGCAGCAGCCTGCTGGCCGCCGTATCTTCGGTGACATCGCTGTCGCACATCCAGGCTTTCAAACTGCTTTTCGGCATATTGGTGGCCGTGATTGTCGCCTTGGTGGTATTGCGCGGCATCAGGCGTATCGCGCGCGTAGCCTCGGTCATGGTCCCATTTATGGTGGGCGTGTATTTTGTGATGGTACTATATATAATATGCACCAATTTAGGCCGCGTCCCCGATGTCTTTGCCTCGATATTTCATGAGGCCTTCAACCTGCAAGCAGGATTCGGAGCTCTCGCCGGAATCGCAATTATAGGTGCACGCCGCGCCGCATTGGTCAACGATGCAGGCATCGGTACAGCTTCTATCATGCATGGCGCCAGCCGCAATACCAATCCCGTGCGCGAAGGACTTATCGCCATGCTCGGCCCGGCCATAGACTCCGGTCTGGTGTGCACGCTCACAGCCACGGCTCTGCTGATATGTGTCCCAGACATCCAAAGTATCGAAGGTATCAAGGGTCTTGCCATAGCCATGGACGCCTTCGGCCGCGCAATTCCGGGCGGTGCATATATGCTGATGTTTGTGGTGATATGCTTTGCCCTCTCCTCGATGTTCAGCTACAGCTACTACGGCACAAGCTGTGCCGCATATCTCTTTGGCGAGCGCAAGGCCCGCTACTATACCTACGCCTTCCTGGCTTCGCTGGTAGTCTTTGCCGTGGTGCCGCTTGAGGCCGCAGTGGGCATGTGCGACCTGTTCTACGCCATGATGGCGCTGCCGACAATGTTCACGCTGCTGGCGCTCAGCCGACGCGTACACCGCGTTACCCGACAATGGTTTGCACGGGTCAAGGACAAAAACGCAAAACCGGAAGACAATACATTTCAGCCTAACGACATACAATGATTCTCGACTTTATCACCTGGGACGCAGATCCCATAATCATAGATTCTTTTGTGACCGTGCGCTGGTACGGCCTGATGTTTGCCATCGGTTTTCTGATCGGGTACAGTATTCTTTACCGCATGTTCCGCCACGAGGGCGCTCCGGAGCGCTGGATGGGTTCGATACTCCTGTGGACCGTTGCCGGCACCGTTCTGGGCGCACGCTTGGGGCACGTGTTTTTCTACGAGTGGGACTGGTACTCGCAACATCCCGAACATATTCTTTCGATATGGGAGGGCGGACTGGCCAGCCACGGAGGCGCAATAGGCATCATCATTGCAGTACTGCTGTTTTCATGGATTACGACAAAGCGCAGCCCGCTATGGACTTTTGACCGCCTGGTGATACCCATTGCGCTGGTAGGTGCCTTGATTCGTTTCGGCAATCTGATGAACAGCGAAATCTACGGCCATCCCACCGATCTGCCTTGGGGCTTTATCTTTGTGAACGGCCATGAGTACAAAGGCATACCCTGCCACCCGACACAAATCTACGAATCGCTCTGCTATCTGGCGCTATTCGGCCTGCTGATGTGGATGTACTGGCGGCGCAATGCCGAACGTCGCCCGGGACTGATTTTCGGCGTATTTCTGACGGTGCTTTTCTCCTGCCGCTTCCTTATCGAATTTGTCAAGAACGTCCAAGTATCTTTCGAGGAAAATATGACCCTGAACATGGGACAATGCCTAAGCATACCGTTCATCATCGCAGGCATAATCTTTATTGTACGTGCGTACGTACGGCCTAAGAAAGACATCGCCTTCCCCGACCGCTTCTCCGACCAAGACCAAGCCAAGAAATAGTACATTCACAGAAGTCAAGAAAAAAACCATCCACAAACATGAAGTACCTATTGCGACGACATCTCCCGGCCATAGCCCTTGCCGCCTGCCTTGTCCTGCTGGTGGGCATACGGCTTGCGGCCATATACGGGCGCACGCAGCTGCATTCCGACGAAGTTTTTTCGGTGATGCTGTCACGCCACAACCGGGCCTATGTCCAAGCCCTGCCCGAAGGATCGTACACCGGGGCGCAGCTCAAGGAAGTGCTGACTCGCGAACACAGCCTCGGCGAAGACCTTGCATCGCTACACTCCAACAACTATGACATCCCGCACGCCTCGATGTACTACATGGCATTGCGCGTGGCGCTGGAACCGCTGGACGACGGATGGGACGCCCAAGCTGTGGCCCGCGCCGGCGGATGGCTAAATATCATCTTCATGGTCGTGGCCTTCCTGGCTATGTGGCGCATAGGCATACTCGTTTTCGGTCGCGAGCGATGGTGGCTGACTTTGGCCATAATCACTGCCGCCATGGCCACGCGCACTGCAGTCTTCGACACAATGTTTGTGCGCGAGTACCAAATGGCACAAATGTGGCTGACGCTGCTGGCCTTGTGTGCCGTGAAGATATGTATCCGACTCAAAGACAAGCCTATAGGCTTCAAACTGTACGCAGCTCTCACAATTACCATCTGCGGAGCGCTCAGCACCGGGTATCTCAATGCGATATACGTGGCCTTTGTCGGTTTGGGACTGTCGGTGGCTGCCGCACGCCGCAGACGATATTCAGACATCGGCCGAATGGCACTGTGCGCCGTCGCAGCCGTGGCTATGTGCTGGGTGATTTACACGGGATTTTTCAATTTTCTGCTGCATCCGACAGTACATACGCGAGGCAGTTTTGCCAACGGCGGCGCCTCCTTACAGCGCGTAACCCTATGGCTCGGCTCGGACACACTGACATGGACCGGTACCATAGCCTGCGCCGCCGTCCTCGGCATATTGGCGTGGAAAAAGCGACTCGGGCAGCTCAGGCACTATGCCGTAGTGCTTTGGCTGGCGCTCGGCGCAATTGTTGCCATATTCCTCACCGACTATGCCTCGGTGCTTCACCAGGCACGCTACGCCTTCCCGCTGCTGCCTTTGGCGATGCTGCTGCCGGGAGCGCTGATTGCGGCCTTGGACGACAGCACATCTCGCTCGGCAGCCACCGTATGGGTCACCTATTACATTGCCTTGGCTCTGCTATGGCCCGTGCGCACCAATTACGGATGGCTACAGATGGCGCAGTTGGTGGAAAAAGGCGCAGTATTTTATCGCCTCAACCCCAACGAACTGCCACAAGCGATACCGGTGCTGCGCGACGATGCCGCATACATCGTCACCTCCAAGGCGGACACTGTGCGTGCTCACACCGACATCCCGATAGTGACGCGGCTTGCACCGCCCGTTGCGGTCAAGAGCATGCGCGCCTTCACCGGACCATTAAAGCTGTACACGACCAAGGCGGCCGAAAAATCGCAGCCGATGCCGAACAATACACCCACGGCAAGGCGTTAAACCTTTGCACCCGGGCTTAGTCCAACAGATACATCGCGAGCGCAGAGCGCCAAGAACTCGGCGCGGACATTGCGCCGGACATTACCGATAAGTACACGACAAATACATACGATACAACAACTTCCACACGGCATAATAATATGATTATGAACACCATCAAATGCTTCTTCGCCGCTATCGCGGTTTCGACAACACTGAGCGGATGCTCTGCCGCAAGCCGGCCTTCCGCTCCCGCCAACGAGATTGTAACCCGACAGCCCTCGGCCGTAGCACCGGGCGAGGATATCGGAAAATCACTCATCGGCGAATGGACTATAATCAAAGTAGGCACCACCGACATCCGCCAAGACGAGGACATGCCATACATCAACTTTTCGCCGGCCGAATTACGCTTCTATGCTTTCAACGGCTGCAATATCATCAACGGCGACTACCGCGTCGAAGGCTCGACCATCATCCTGTCGCAAGTGCTGTGCACCCAGCGCCTATGCCCCGACATATCATATGACGGTGAAATCAATTACGCATTGCGCGAAGGCGAAAAAATCCACGTCTCCATCAAGGATATAGGCAACGAGTCCTATATGTACCTCAGCGACGGAACAGGACATAAGCTGCTGACGCTGCGTCGCCACAACATGGACTTTCTGAACGGCGAATGGGTTGTGGTCAAAATAGGCAACGAGACAGTGGACGATGAAGGCGTCAACATCTTCTTTGACATATCCGCGAAAAAAATCCACGGAAATTCGGGATGCAACTACTTTAACGGAAACATCTCCATGGATCCGGCAACGGCCAATTCCATCAATTTCACAAATATGGGCGTTACTCGCATGTCTTGCCCCAACAGCGACCGCGAACGCAAGATGCTTGTAGCGCTTGAACAAACCGCCACAGCCATACGCGGCGGTAGCGACAAGGCCCTTCTCATCGACCGAAAGGGCAAGACTCTGCTGACGCTCAAACGCGCGCCAAAAGACGACATGTAATCGGCTCGGCCGACATATTTACCGCTTCAAATCGCGGAAAAAGCATCATTGTGCATGCTTTTTCCGCGATTTATACATATCTTTTTATTCTGTCGGTGTATAATCTCCCGATTTTTATGTAAATTTGTTCGAGACATAACCAACAACGACATTTATGGCATCTTCGGAAAAAGAATTGTACGGACTTATCGGCTACCCCCTCGGGCACTCGTTTTCGCAGGGATATTTCAACAACAAATTTGCCAGTGAGGGCATAGATGCCGAATACCTCAATTTCGAAATCCCGGCTATCACTGATTTAGCCGAAATCATAGCTACGCACCCGGCTTTACGCGGACTCAATGTCACCATTCCTTACAAGCAGGCCGTCATCCCATATTTGGACGAAATCGACCCTACAGCGCGCAAAATCGGCGCCGTAAATGTCATACGCGTCTCCCGCAATGCAGCCGGACACGTCCATCTAAAAGGCTTCAATAGCGACATTATCGGCTTTACAGACTCTATATCGCCGCTGCTGTCGGGCAAAAACCACACTCACGCCCTGGTGCTTGGCACGGGCGGCGCTTCGCACGCCGTTATGGCCGGACTGTCTCAGCTCGGAATCTCCGGAACGCTCGTGTCTCGCTCACCCCGACCGGGCGTAATCACTTATGCGGACCTCGACGATGTTATAATGGCTTCCCACACGGTCATTGTCAATACAACGCCGCTGGGCATGTATCCGCTTGTAGATGCATGTCCCGATATTCCGTACCGGTTGGTCACCAAAAACCACGTATGCTTCGACTTGCTTTACAATCCGGACGTCACCATGTTTATGCAACGATGCGCCGGACAAGGAGCTACAGTCAAAAACGGCCTCGAGATGCTGCTGCTGCAAGCCTTTGCGTCTTGGGAAATGTGGCATCGTTCCATCTGACAGCGGCTCTTGCCCCGAACAATGCTGCATAACACTAAGCGCCCCTTTTCTCATTATTAGAAGACAATGCGCCTCCGGTCACAGTCCCTGCACGAACGATGCATGGCGCATCCTGCCTTAATCCCGGCTGTAGCTTTCGCAATAGGCATTGCCATAGCTCGGTATATGCCTATGCCTATATGGGGCATCATAATTCCGGCCGTGGCCACCGTGGTTTTTGCTGCATTAGGCCGAACTTTGCCCTCCTTGGCTATTGGACTGGCGATGACGGGATATATATGCGGCGACTCGGCGCTGCCCGATCCGCTGCCGCCCTCCCTCGATGGCACAAAGGTCAATATCATCGGCGAAGTCCTCAAAGCCGAACCGGGGACAGACCGCACTCGATATGTCATTGAAGTGTCGCAATGTACCGAGGCAAAGGACACGAAGACAAAGAATAATTCAAAGACAAAAGCAAAAGCAAAGACCGGTGCTGAAAATATAGAGACATCAATGCCGTCCAAGGCATCCGCAGACAGAAAGAGCGACACAAAGGGCAAGATTTACGCCGAGAAGTTCCGAACCGTGCTGTACGACAACGGCATATACACCTATCGGCCGGGAGATATAGTGAGTGCAACAGGCATATTACGCGATGCTCGCGCCAAGGACATCGTCCCGGATGCAGCCGATTACAACAGATACCTGTACCTGCAGGGTGTCAATTCTGTTTTATGGTTGACAAAAGAGGAAATGTATCCGATAAGCAAAGCCTCGGACAATACATTAAGCAATATCTTGGACAAGGCACGCGCCGCAACCACCAACGCCATCATCGATTCGGGCGCGAGCAGCGATGCTTCCGCCTTTCTCACGGCGGTCATCGTAGGCGACGACTCATATTTGCAGCCGGACACGGACGAGGCTTTCCGTACATCAGGACTGGCGCATCTGCTGGCGCTCAGCGGATTACACGTCGGAATAATCATCATGTTTATCACCGTCTGTCTTTCGTGGATGCGTCCTTCGAGATATGGTTACCGGATTTTTTACATCTTGATTATCGCGGCTTCGTTTGCTTACGCAGCCTTTGCCGGGATGACACCATCTGTGGTACGCGCAGCCTGCATGGTGGCCGTATTATGCGTATCCGCCATATTTCAGCGCCGGGCCAACGTATACAACAGTCTTTGCGTAGCCATATTCTTATGGCTGGTTATAAATCCGCTATGGGTGTTTGCTCCCGGATTTCAAATGTCCGTTTGCGCCGTATTAGGCATCACCATAGCACTACGCGCCGTCAATGCTTACCGAATACGGCGAACATGGGTCAAAAAAGCTCTCCGCATATTCATTGTACCCATGGCGGCCATGGCAGCCACGGCCATCCCGGCAATGGCATACTTCCACACATTCCCATTATACTTCCTTCCGGCCAACATATTGGCTTCCATAGCGATAGCGCCCATGATGTTTTGCGGCGTACTGCTGGCCATAGCCACGATGACAGGCATAGGACACGGGGCTTTGGCATATGCGTGCGACCGACTGTACGCATTCATCGAATTCTCGGCCAAGACTTTCGGCGGCGACAGCGGAGTGGTGCATACATACCCGTCGATGCTGACGATATTCTACTGCCTGGCGGCCGTAGCAGCTTTCTTCTTTTTCTTATATCGACCGCGCAGCATCATGCGTATCAGCATGTTATGCTGTGCATGCATATTCATTGCACTTTCGTCATCATTTGACCGCAGCCGGGTGTCGATAGACGCCTATATCCTCTCCGGAGGAACTTCGACAGACATGCTGCTGGCCGATGCGGACAGCGTATACCTTATTACGGACGCGACCGGCATCAATGCGGCCAATATCCGCACATTGAGACAGCAGCGCTACCGCGACATGCTGCTACGACGCACAACAAATGCCGAATTGGTTTTGCTCTCGGGCAACTTTACACGCCACGAGTTCAAGCGCTCGGGCGACATACTCACCTGCGGAAAGCATCGCTTCCTACTGGTCAATAGCGACTCGCTTGCTTCGCCGAGTGAGCGATGCGAATATGCTTTGGTGTGCCGAGGCTTCAAGGGTGACATCAAAAAGGTGGCACTCCATGCGGACACGATTGTCATCGGTACATCTGTGCACTATACGCGCCGACGTCGCTTTGTAGCTTTTATGGACTCGGCGGGCATCCCATACCGCGACATCCGCAGCGATGGCGGACTTGCCTTACACATAGCATCATATTAATTCATAATCAACTAAATATAATATTTTATGGTTAAACACATTGTAATGTTCAAGCTCACGGGCGATGCAGCCACTCGCCGCGCCGTGGCCGAAAAATTTGCGCAGGCACTACGCGACCTTCCGGCTCAAATCGAAGTACTCCAATCCATCGAAGTCGGCCTTAACGAAAATCCCGGAGAGGACTGGGACGTAGTACTGACAGCAATAGTACCGACCATGGCTGACGTCGAGATCTACGCCAAGCATCCGGCACATGTTGCTGCCGCCGGACTTCTGGCCGGTCATAAGGAATTGCGCGCCTGTGTAGACTACAATTGCTGACCCCGGGACACGAAGCAATAGCCTCCGATACCCGGATACTAAAACATAGGAGGGCGAAGCCGTGATGCTGTTTCGCCCTCCGTATTTATTTGTCTATGGGTCAAAAAAGCTTACCGAAAAGCCAGAGTATGAACAATATGCTGAGCGCTGCTATGGCGATGCGCACCAAACATCCGGCAGCCATGCAACCGCCGGCAAGTGCTCCTCCGGCAGCATCTGAACCGGCATTTTGGCCATCCGATCCTATAAAGCCTATAAGTCCGCCGATAATGCAGGCTATGACAATAACCCAAATCCACATATTTGTATTGATGTTAAGTTTGACATTGTTTGTTGTATGTAGCTTGAATACTCGTCTAAGGATTTTTTGCTTAACCCTTAAGTACCTCAGTATTTCAAGCTCCTACTCTTATATCCCTATGGAGAGTAAAAAGTAAATCCGAATACCACGGTAATTGTGCGTGACAGACTCCGCGCCGCAATATACGCAGGACAGCGCATGATATACAAAAGCACTCCGAGCACCGTACATATACAAAAAAAGAGAGTCGCGCATGCGCGGCCCTCCTTTTATGTTGCTTCGATCTATGTCTATAGATTATTCAGCGTCTATAGATTATTCAGCGGCAACGGTGCTATCAGCAACAACAGCGGGAGTGTCAACAGGAGCCTGTTCAACAACTTCGGTCTGAGCAGCAGCTTTTACGCTGTCAGAATCAACGGCAGCAGCTTTTTCGCCTTTACCGCAGGAGAACATAGATACGCTGAATGCAACAGCGAGAAGGAGAACTAACTTTTTCATTTTGTTTAAAGATTAGATATTAATTAATATGTTTGCTTCAAAAACACAGCAAAGGTATAGCCTTTCTTCGATACAACCAAACATTTTCCAAATTTTTTGATATTTTTACGTGCAAAATATTGTTAACGAAGTCCTATTAATGACCGCACCCTTTTGTGCATCAGGCACTTACCAAAGGTTTAATCAACAGCTGTTTTTTTATGTTTTTTTCCGTATTCGGCGGTTTCGGCCACGATTGTGTTGGCCATGGCAACAGCTTTTGTTATGTGATCGCACACTTTTTCGCGTCCGATAAGGGTGTCGATACCGGCCTGCTCCAGCGAATGACGGACGCCCTCATTAACGCCGGAAAGCACCACATGTATGCCTTCGCGTTGTGATGACTTGATAAGTATTTCGAGGTTGTGCAGTCCCGTGGCATCTATGAAGGATACTTTGCGCATACGTATGATACGTACTTTGGGCTTGATATTACCGGTGGTGGAACGCATGACCTCATCAAATCTGGTGGCTACACCGAAGAAGAACGGCCCGTCTATTTCGTATATGCTGACACCGCGTGCCACATCAAGCACTTCGTGCTGCGACAGATCCGTACCCTCGGCCACGTCAAGATGGTCGCTGTAAACCTTGATTTGGGTATTCTGTGTCACTCGACGCAGGAACAGGATTATGGCAAGCAACAGCCCGAACTCGATTGCGATAGTCAAATCAAAGATTACCGTCAGGAAGAAAGTTACAAACAGCACCGAGATGTCGCTGCGATGCGTATGGAATATAGCCACCAGTGTGCGCCATCCGCTCATATTGTAAGCTACGACTATCAAGACAGCGGCAAGACATGCCATCGGGACATGATTGATAAGCGGCATGGCAAAGAGAAATATGAGCAGAAGTACAACAGCATGTACTACTCCGGCTACAGGCGTGCGTCCGCCGTTGCTGATATTGGTCATCGTTCGAGCTATGGCTCCGGTGACGGGAATGCCGCCAAAGAATGGTACCACGATATTGGCCGCACCCTGACCGATAAGCTCGGTATTGGAGTTGGTATGGCTACCGGTAACGCCATCAGCCACAGTGGCGGACAGCAGCGACTCGATGGCGGCAAGCACCGCAATGGTGAAGGCCCACGGCATAAGATTATTGATTACTTCCATATCCCACGCAAAGGTCTGTGGTGCCGGGAGATCCGTCTCCATATCACCAAAGCGATCGCCGATGGTCTCGACAGCAAACTCCGGGATAAGGCTGTGTAGTAAGGCCACGCCGGCCGTAACCACGACTATGGCCATAAGTGCGCCCGGCAGTCGCTTGGATATGCGAGGCGTCAATACTATAATAGCCAAAGAAACAGCGCCCACAGCAAGCGTCGTCCACGAAATATCGCCGATATGTTCAAAATACACACCCCATTTGCTGATAAAGGCTCCGGGCACATCCGCCAGACCAAGCCCGAAGAAGTCGTTGATCTGCGTGGAGAATATCGTGAGGGCAATACCGGCGGTGAAGCCAACTACTATGGGATAGGGTATAAACTTGATTACCGTCCCCAAATGGAATAAGCCCATAGCTACGAGCATTACCCCGGCCATAAAGGTGGCCACACCGAGGCCCTCGAGTCCGTATTGCTGGATGATGCTGTATACGATGATGATAAACGCTCCGGTAGGGCCTCCGATTTGCACCGAATTGCCGCCCAAAGCCGAGACGATGAAACCTCCTATAATGGCGGTGGTCAATCCCACCGTGGGGCTGACGCCGGAGGCTATACCGAAGGCTATGGCAAGAGGCAAGGCAACGATGCCTACAACTATGCCGGCAATGAGGTCGGACTTGAAACGCGCCGTCGAATAGTGGCGCAATGCCGAAACGATTTTCGGCGAAAAATCTATCGAACCTGAAAAATTCATAGAAATTTTTACCTTAAACGATTAGTACTCTTTATTGGAAACCTATGATAGATAACAACTTGGCCGCCGCTGCAGCTTTTGCATACAGGCATCCTCCCGGATGCGCATACTCAAAGAGGGTGTGTCATAATGACAAATTACGGTAGGGGCGCAATACATTGCACCCACAGCGACGGAAGATAATATATTTTTCATTCAAGCAGATAAGCAAATATCGCTTCGTATGTCCTTATGACAGTACCCCCCCACGCAGTGCCCGTTCATTTATTTGAAATTCAACACATTATGGTTTTGCCGCGCGGCGCGATGTATTGCGCCCTGCAGGGTCTACAATCCTGTCACTTTCCCATCCGCGACATCTGCACGCCACGCGCGCGTTGTTTACCTGACAAGTGCTCGTGTCACCTTGCCCGAAGTATGACGGCAGATATATATGCCCGCAGCTTGAGGTCGATGAGTGTATGTACGTCCCTGCATATCGGTCCAGGACACCACATCGCCTGAACTGTCCACGCTGATGTCGTCCACCGAATTCCAATCGGACCCGTCAACGGTCGTCTTGGTACAGTTAATTGTGGCCTGTACTAAAAATTGTACCTCAGTCACGCCCTGCTCACTCGGTGTCCATGCTCCCTCATCCCATGTTCCGGGAGTCTCGGTATATAGGTATTCTGAGCCCACCTTGGCGCCGGCGAAAGCAATGCCGAGTATGGCTTGATTTTCGACAGCCTTAACGGTGATAATGCTTCTTGCGTAGGCTCGCATTTCGTTGGTCTGTGTCAAATAACCGAAGTAGAAGCGTGCCGACTGGCTTTTTTCTTTGATGGCGCTGTCATCGATGGTAAAGGTGCTATATGTTCCCTTGAACTCGACGCCGCCGATATTTTCGCCGGATTTATTTTGGCTCGTCGCCGGGCTGTAAGGCGGAGTAAGCGTCAACGGCGCCTCCCAATTGAAGATGTCGCTCCATGCGCCTTCGGCCCGCGATGTCATACCGCAGAATGCAAGAAGTATTGCTAAGACGTATTTCATATCTATATGATTTTATGATTTGACAAAAGATTGACGTCGCCCGCAATCACTTGCAAGCAACGTCTTATATGAGTATCTATCAAACAAACTTGTACGCCCGTGGGGAGTCGAACCCCAATCGATGGAACCGGAATCCATAATTCTATCCATTAAACTACGGGCGCTTGTCGCATCTCGTGCCTTTTGAGATGCGCAAAATTAGGCAATTTTTCGTACTTTTGCAAATACTAACGACAAATGACATGAACGTACGCATCGAACAGGGATGGAAAAACGCCTTAGCGTCCGAATGGCAAAGCGAGAGTTTTCAGCGACTTACCGACTTTGTACGCAATGAGTACGCCACTGCAACGGTGTTTCCGCCCGCATCGCAAATCTTCGCGGCCTTTGACGCATGTCCTTATGCGGACACGCGCGTGGTCATCCTCGGGCAGGACCCATACCACGACGTGGGCCAGGCCAACGGGCTGTGCTTCTCGGTTGCTCCGGGCACGCCGCTACCTCCGTCACTAATCAATATCCTGCGCGAAGTAGCCGAAGACACCGGACAGCCTGTCAACCCGGACGGCGACCTGTCGCGATGGGCCCGACAGGGCGTATTGCTGCTAAACTCGACCCTGACGGTGCGCGCCCATCGTGCCGGCTCGCATCAGGGCAAAGGCTGGGAGGAATTCACCGACAACGTCATCCTGCATTTGGCCAACCATCGCCGCGGGCTGGTATTCATGCTTTGGGGCAGTTATGCCATCAAAAAAGGCGCATTCATCGACCGGCAACGCCATCTGGTGCTGACATCACCCCACCCTTCGCCATTGTCCGCCTATCGCGGATTTTTCGGCAACCACCATTTCACACGTGCCAACGACTATCTCGTTCAGCAAGGACTTAAACCCATACAATGGTAATACCCATACGACTCATATTGGCGGCATTAACGGCCTTGACAACACTCGCGGGAGCGGCCACAGTACCCGCGCACACGCATACAGCCGTATTCAACGAGGCGGTGCGCACATTGCGCGTCGGCACACTCGGAGGACCGCGCGGCCAGACCGGCATACCGGTGGCCGTAACGGACAACGGCGGATTTGTCATCAGCTTCGACCATCTGTCCGAAGACCGCGAATATCTGCGGTATACGCTGACACATTGCACCGCCGACTGGACACCGGACCAATTGTCTTACGTCGAATACCTTGACGGCTTCAACGAGGGCACCATAGACGACTACGACTTCTCGCGTGCAACCACGGTACACTACGTCCATTACACGCTTACGCTGCCAAACGAGCAGACACGTCCCACCATATCAGGCAATTACCTGCTGAGGGTATATCCGGAAAGCAATCCTGAGGACATCTGGCTGCAATGCCGACTGGCCGTCAGCGAGGGCTCGGCCGTCTTGGGCGCCGAAATCACCACGCGCACCGATGTGGACTACAACCGCAAGCACCAACAACTGTCCGTCAACGCCAATGTACACGGGGCGGCGGTCACGGACTCCTACAACGACCTCATTTTGGTCATCGAGCAAAACGGCCGCACGGATGATGTGCGCACGCTGCGTCATCCCCTGCGCGTATCGGGAGACAACATCTTCTACGAGCATACGCCGGAGTTGATTTTCAACGCCGGCAACGAATATCGGCGCTTCGAGACAATCTCGACGCAATTCGCCGGAATGAACGTGGACGAGGTGGCATACTCTGCCCCCTACTACCGCATGGTGCTGATGACGGACAAGCCCCGTTCGGCTGACAGCTACCACTACGATGAGACTCTTGGCGGCGGATATGTCGTGCGCGAGTACAACAGCGATGACGACAGCGACGTGGCCGCCGACTACACAGTGGTGTACTTCTCGCTGGACATGCCGCAAATGCCGGGCATGGACATATACATCGACGGAGACATGGTGCAACGCCGCTTTACGGACGAGGCTCGAGTAGGATACGATACCGATACAGGCCGATACACCAAGGCAATGCTGCTCAAGCAGGGAGCCTATTCGTACCAATACTTGGCCGTACCCGCCGGAACGCGCACGGGACGGACAGACATCGTCGAGGGCGACAAATACGAGACACGCAACACCTACCGCATGAGGCTGTACAACCGCCGTCCGGGCGCACGCTATGATGCCCTGGTGGGAGCGGCCGAAATCACCTTGCGCTGACACCCCCAAGATGAAATCACCTTGCGCCGATACCGACAAAAGACACAAATGAACTACACCACAGAAGAGACGATAATGCTTCAGATACAGGACACATTGGTATCACTGGACCTTATAGAGCGGTATTTTTGCTGCGACTTGGACCAATGCCTGGGCCAATGCTGCATAGACGGCGATGCGGGCGCCCCGGTCACCGAAGATGAGTGCCGACAGATTGCCGAGGCGCTACCGACATTCGTTGACGACCTGCTGCCTGCCGCACGGCGGCGCATCGACGAATGCGGCATCAGCTACATAGACGAGGAGGGCGACCTGGTCACCCAGATTGTAGATAACGCCAACTGCGTATTTACCACCTACGACAAGGGAGGCAAGTGCCTGTGCGCCATCGAAAAGGCTTATCGCGAAGGACGATGCTCCATACGCAAGCCCATGTCATGTTATCTCTACCCGGTACGTCTGTCCGAATACCCGGATTTCACGGCTATCAATCTGCACCGCTGGAAAATATGCAAATGTGCCGAAGTTCTCGGACGCCGCATCGGCCTACGCGCTTACAAGTTCCTGAAAGAGCCGCTGACAGCCCGCTTCGGCAAAGAATGGTACGATGAATTATGCCTGGCTGCCGAGGCTTACATCGAGCAATACGGCGGCGACAACGCCGAATAAAGCACTGACTATAATAGCCGATACAGCTGTTATAGATATTATAGCCGGTATGACCGGTATGACTGGTATGACTATCAGCCGAACAAAGCGCGACTCAAGCGATTGAGAGCCTCGACCTTGTCTTGGCGACGTACAAGCATGGAGACATTGTAGTTGCTGCCGCCGTAGCTGATCATGCGAACCGGAATGTCCGAAAGAGCCGAAACGGCCTTGGCTTCGAATCCGGTATTATGCCACTCGAGGTCGCCAACGACGCATATAATCACCATGTCGCGGTCTATGGTGACCGTCCCGAATTTCTTAAGGTCATCCACAATGGCAGCCAGGTGCTTTTCGTCGTCTATGGTGACGGTCACGCCCACCTCGCTGGTGGCCATCATATCGATGCTTGTGCGGTAGTTTTCGAAAGTCTCGAAGACCTTGTGCAAAAAGCCATAGGCCAACAACATTCGCCCGCTCTTGATTTTTATGGCTATGATGTTGTCCTTGGCTGCCACAGCCTTGATGCTACGCGTAGACGGCATATTGTGTATCAGCGTGCCGGGACGCTGCGGCTCCATGGTATTGAGCAGACGCACGGGAATATTATTCAGACGGGCAGGCAGGACGCAGGATGGATGCAGTATTTTGGCCCCGAAATAAGCCAGTTCGGCGGCTTCTTCAAAATGCAATTCGCTCACCGGCGAAGTCCCCTGCACATATCTGGGGTCATTGTTGTGCATCCCGTCGATGTCCGTCCAAATCTCGATTTCTTCGGCACCGAGGACCGCGCCCAACAGCGAGGCGGTGTAGTCGCTGCCTCCGCGTTGCAGATTGTCTACATGTCCGGCGGCGTTGCGGCAAATGTAGCCTTGAGTCAGGTATAAATCGGCATCGGGATTGACTTCCATCAGGCGGCGCAGGTGACTGCTTATGTATTTCATGTCCGGCTCGCCTTCGGCATCGGTACGCATATACTCCAAGGCCGGCAGCAGGACCGAGCTTACGCCGCACATGTGCAAGTACGTGTTCATCAGCGCCGTGGACATCAATTCGCCTTGGGCCAGGATTTCTTTTTCGCTCTCTGGCGAGTAGTCCTCGTTGGTGAGCGAGCGCACATATCCCAAGCAGGCGCCCACAGCCTCGGTGGCGGTACTTCGGGCCTCGGCATTGTCGCCGAAAAGTCCGGCAATGACATCGTTATATTTGCCCTGAAGCACATTCAGCGTTTCGAGTGCACCGGGTTGATTGCCTTTCTGTAGGTATTCGGCTATCTCGACAAGAGTGTTTGTCGTACCGGACATGGCGGACAACACCACCATGTTGCATCCGCGCGAAGTTATCAAGTCGGCGACGTGGCGCATGCGCTCGGCGCTGCCCACGCTTGTTCCTCCAAATTTCAGTATCTTCATTGCTCTGTATTCACTTGTATATCTACACGTACACGGCGTGTACACTTATGCTTTAGGCGGGCGGACATGGCCGGCCATATAATGCAAAAACTGTTGCAAAGGTACACACTTCCACCGAAATAGAGCATCAAAACACGGCACAAAATGCGTGTCCGCCGTCCGGAAACCTGTGCCGGGGTTCGAGATGAGCGCCTTGCATAGACCCTCAAAAGGCCGGTGACCATGACGGCACAAAAAAACAGGTCGGTCGGAGCTTATCGCTCCGGCCGGCCATATATTGAGTATCGTTCAGACGGTTACTTCACGAAAGCCTTCTTGACTTCCTTTGTGCCGTCATCGTAGATGGTGACAATCAGGTTGAAGCCTTCGTAAGGTTTCTCGCTAAGACGACCGTTTACATCGTAGTACTCGACCTTTTCGATGGTCTTGCCTACGGCCGGCGTATCGATGCCGGAGATATCGCCCGAGTCAGCGTCCGTGAACACCCATCTTTGTGCGTCCGTGCGGTTGCCTACAAAGCCCTGGATGCCCGAACCATCAGCGATTGTGCCGTTGACCACATCAAGGAAGAGGCCGTTCTTATGAATAATATAGAATTCCTTGTCTCCGGCTTCCTTGATTATCCATTGCTGGGCCTCGTTGGTGGCTGCGGAGTTTTCGTACTGTTGCACCTTGCAGTTGTTGTCGATACCGGCGTTCTGCATGTCAAGTGCCTTGTCCGAATGTACGGCCACGATGGAATAATAACCGTCGCCGAGGTAGCTGATGCGCCACTTTTGGCTGTCGCCACCGTTAGCCTTGCTCAATTTCACATTCGCGCTATTGTCTGTCGAGGCTTGGTCTACGTCCAGCACAAGGTTTCTATTTGACGAATTGCGGATTTGGTATATGCCATCGTAGAGCGACTGCCCGCCATCGACAGCCACAAATTTGAACTTCTGGGCATCACTCGAATTGCCTGTCCAGCCGTTGATATTGGTGCCATCGACGAATACGCCGTTGCTGACATCGGCAAATCTACCGCACTTGTTGATGATGTAGAAATTACCGGCACCGGCATCGCGCAGTATCCATTCGGAGGCGTCATCACCTTCCGTAAACTGATGCTGCAGGATATTCGGACTGCCCTTGTATTCCTTGCCGTAAAGGTTGAGTGCCATATCGCTGTGCTTGGCTGTGAGCGAGTAATACCCGTTGCCGAGGTACTTGACACTCCACTTCTGGTTATCCTCTCCGGTGATGCGCTGCAATTGGACATTTGCGCCGCTGGATGTGGAAGCGTCTTGGACGCCGACGCCATATCGGAAGTCCTTGGTCAGGCGTATCTGATAGTCGCCGTCAGGTATAGACTGAACACCATTGACCGCTATAAATATCCATTTTTGGGCATCGCTTTGGTTGCCGGAATGTCCCTGGACGTTGACGCCGTCGGCCATAGTGCCGTTGGTAACATCCATATAGAGGCCATTGCTGTTGACGATAAAGTACGTCCCGTCAGCGGTGCTACGGAGAGCCCAGTTCTGAACTTCCGTTCCGTCGATAGAATATTGCTGGACGTTGGTTCCGGAAGCCGAACCGGCTTTGTAGAGATCCAGATTCTTGCCCGAATGCAGAGCTTGCAGATGGTAGTATCCGTTGCTGTAAGTCACATTAAACTGCTGGTTCATGCGGCCCGAATACTCCGATATTATTACGTTGGCCTCGTCTGCAGTAGAGGCATTGGCTACGTCAAGACCGTAATTTACATTGCTGTAGCAGGCGATACGGTATACGCCGTCGGGCAGCCTGTCCGGATTGGTGCCTCTGACAGGAACATCTATCTCGCCTGCGGAGGTGTTTGTCGTATTGCCCAAGTCGTCTTCTGCATAGATATGGGTCAAGTAGACGCCGGTTTCGTTGTTGTGGTTGGAGGTCTTGATGTCGCAGGTGGCTGTATTGCCATTGACGGTCGCCTCATACCATTTGATGTCATCCTGGTCGTTGGCCACGCTCCACGTAGGCATCTTTACGGATGTTACCTTTTCGTTGTCCGTAACCGTACAGGTCACCGTGTAGCCCGAGCTGGTGAGGTTTGTAATCTTGATGTTGCTGATTACAGGCGGCTCTTTGTCTACATTCACGGCTGTGAATACCCATTTCTGGGCCGGAGTGCGGTTGCCACACCAGCCGGCGATATTTGTGCCGTTGGCAATTGTGCCGTTTTCTATGTCAAGGAAGAGGCCGTTTTTGTTGATTATATAGTAAGCACCATCGCCGGTTTCCTTGATAATCCACTGCTGTGCATTATTTGTAGCCGCGGTGTTGTCGTACTGCTGTACGTTGCAGCCGTTGTCGATACCGCCACGATGCATGTCAAGGGCTTTGCGCGAGTGGGCGGCTGCCATCGAATAATAACCGTCGCCGAGGTACTTGACATTCCATTTCTGGTTGTTGCCCGTGCCTATGGTCCACAGGTGGACATTTGCGTTGTTTTCTTTGGACACGGTTTCCACGTCTACGCCGAAGTTGTTGTCTTTGGCACTGCGAATGTTGTAGTAGCCGTCCTTGATGGTCTGAGTGCCGTTCACAGCAACAAATTTCCACTTCTGGGCATCACCCGAATTGCCGCACCAGCCGCCTATGTTTGTTCCATTGGCAACCTTGGCGCCATATACGTCGAGGAATAGGCCTTTCTTGTTCACAATATAGAAGCTTCCGTCGCCGGCATCTTTAAGCATCCACATGGAAGCCTCGTCGTTGTCGGAGAACGGATGCTGTTGAGCGTTGGCGTAGCCCTTGTACGGACCTCCGTTAAGATTGAGCGCCATATTGCTGTGCTTCAGACGTATGGAGTAATATCCATTGCCCAAGTACTTCACGTTCCACTTGTGGTGGGCCGAATTGTCAAGCGTCCACAGGTGTATATTGCTGCCGGACGAGGATGTACCTGTCGACTCAACAACACCGTACCCGAAGTTCGAGGCCAAATGTATCTGATAGTCACCATCCGGTATCGACTGCTTTCCGTTGACAGCTATGAAGAACCACTTCTGGGCGTTGCTCTTGTTGCCGCTATATCCTTGGACATTGGTGCTATTGGAGACTATACCGTCTTTTACATCCATATAAAGGCCGTTGTTGTTGACTATATAGAAAGCACCCTCGCCGGCTTCTTCGAGTACCCAATTTTGGACATCCGTCCCGTCTATGGCATACTGCTGGACATTGGTCCCCGGAGCCGAGGCGGCCCTATAAAGGTCCAAATTCTTACCGGAGTGTACAGCCTGAATGTTATAATGGTCACCGGCAAAGGTTACATTAAACTGCTGTTGCTTAGCCCCGGAGTATTCCCAAATGTGCACGTTTGCCTCGTCGGCGGTAGACCCTCCGGCTACGTCAAGGCCGTATGTCGGATTGTTGTAACATGCAATACGGTAAGTTCCGTTGGGAAGGTTCTGCTTTTTCTGTGTAATGGAAGGTGTGGTGTAACTTGTGTTAGCGGGCACGTTGTAAGACGACACGTACCAGTAACTGGTCACGCGGGCCAACACCGTATTTTGATTGTAGCCGCAACATTGGCCTTGGTAAGTATTGGACAAGGGACGGCGGCCGAAGTAAGCGGCACATGATGAGTCGCCGCTATACACGATGCCGTTCTCTATATCGGTTATCCATTGGGCATGAGGGATACTGGTGACATATATGCACACGCCCTCCGGGTGAGCATTCAAAATGCCCTGTAACTGCGCTACGGTCAAGCCGTTGACATAGGCTTGATTGACTGTGAAAGAGCAGTTGCCGAAAGTAGCCGAATAATTGGACCGCTGACCGGCACCGTTGATCCAGCCATAAGGCATGAGCGAAGCTTCGGTAATCGCAGTCCAGTTACTGTTGTTGCTCAGGTAAGTACGTGCACGTAGCATCATCGCATTTGACACAAGCGTACATGTCACATCCGATTGTTGAGTCAGATACAGGTCGTTAGGGTAAGGCACTCCCGCACTTGCCTTAGGCGGTGCATAAAGCCCTATGACGACCAAAACTGCGGAGAGTACCGTCCGTACCCTCCTCGTAATTAGGCTTGGTTTCATTATTTCAATTAATTGATAGGTTAAAATGCAACTTTAAGTGATGTCAAGATGCATGTGTTCCATGCTATCCCGATTTAAGGTTTCCAAATGCCGCTGCAACACAAGTTTCCCACTTGTCAGGCAGTGCCGTAGCTCGGTATCATGGCTAAAATCCACGGTCGCCGCGGAGGGCATTTGGAAGCAAACGCAAAATTACAAATAATTCCTGACAATATGCTCTTAAACAGCTGAAAAATTCGGATTTTAATCACTTTTTTTGCTTTTTTTGCTTATAGGCCCTATTCCCATTTTTCCCCGAACAAGACTCCCATCTGTGTTTTAGATTCAAGAACCATATTTTTTCACAAACCACTCTTGGCAATAGATGTAATATAAAAACAGGCAAAGAGTCTCCCCCTTTGCCTGTTATATTTTTATACTATCAAATCAAAACGAGTAACCAATTCCGAAATCAAATGCATTCAGACGGTCACGATAGTCGCTCTTGCCGGAGAAGTGTCGGTAGCCACACACCGCCAAATTGAAAGCAGCTGTGAGCGAGATGTGTCCGCGCATAACCGACACGCCGAAACGAGCGAAACCGGCACCCGGCCAGTAACGGCAATGATAGCCCTGATGTTTCATCAGACCAAGGCGTCCGGTAAATCCGCCAAAGAAGTCAAGGCCCCAACAGTTGTTACGGGTCAAGGTATAGCCGACTAAACCTCCGAGTTCCACACCAAATTCGGTCGGATGGTTAGAAGATTCATACGGCCAGGACAGCAGTAAGCCGCCTTCGGGCGCTGCCCACCATCTTCCGGAGAAATAAAATTTGCGCTGTGCCGTCAGCGATACGCCCCAGTACTTATCACTTGTACCAGCCATACCGACAATGTTTCCATTCTCATCAATATAATCCCCTATCAACTTACCTCCGATATTACCTATCGAGTAAAAGCCTCGGGCGTATATAGTCCAGTGATCTGTCTTCATCTTGTCGAAGTTGTCATACGATGTTGTCGCGTCATTTTGCGCTGTGGCCGCGATAGCCCCCATTACGGTAATGGTCATCAGTATGCCTAATCGGATTAAATCTATTCTTTTCATAATATCCTATTTTTATGGTTTCGTAACATATAAGCATTTGCAGTCTTTAGTATATTTACTGTTGCTTGTTCCGGCAAAAGTGCTCGTTTCAGTGAAGAAGCCGTCATAACTTCCACCCCAACCCTAGTTCATATATAAGCTATTAGAGCTGAAACCGGGTAGTATTTCTTCGTAGGACTAAGAAGTATGAAACCTCCATCGTTTGCAAAGTTTACAACGATGGCTGTTAGAGAGCCATCTTTAGCCTTAAGCGAGTCGACGGAATAAAGCATCGCTCGCGAATTGTGTAATCCATATTCGCCCGATACAGCCAAAGCTGCAATTGCGCGTCCGACATCATTTGTCATTACCCTGTCGGTGTACTCTTGTTCGACCACAGGGACATCTACTGTCTTTGCCCCCTCTATCTTCGGAGCAGGAGCATCTTGGCACGAAGACATTAAGAACATAGCCAATAACATCGTAATGATAATTCTTATCATTATTAATGGTTGTTAGAGTGAAAATAATCAATTCCGAATGTCATGCAATTAGTTGCCATCATGGCAAAACAAACACAACGCAACAAATATACGATAATATTTTCACCAAAAACAAACAACACACTAATAGTATATGTAATTTATAAAAGTTTAACAATTAAAGACACCATGCTTTTACTGCGACACAAATGGGGCTGTGTCAAAATAGGCGCAGCCCCATTTTTAAACCTGTTGTAAAACATAAAACAAAGCCTCAACTTTCACAAGCTGGGGCTTTGTCATA